>Ga0214923_10002753_pt1 | contig 22846 bp, 21 predicted proteins | sample LL1510_MetaG_FD_177993 | JGI IMG/M metagenome (GOLD analysis project Ga0214923, IMG submission 177993) | Freshwater microbial communities from Lake Lanier, Atlanta, Georgia, United States - LL-1510 | ecosystem: Environmental > Aquatic > Freshwater > Lake | place: USA: Georgia | collected...
TTTGGTGTATTTTGTGTATTTGGTGTATTTGGTGTATTTGATATTTTTATTGCGGATATAATATTTGATAGGATTGATTGTACAACAATATAATATCGGAATATATTGGGAATTTTCATTATGATTAAGTCATCAATACATTTAAATTATATAGTAATATGTTTGTGAAATTACAAAAAAAATGATATAATATCGTAAAATAATAAATACACACACAATAATTATGACCCAAAAGAGTGATTTGCAACAGAGTAAAGAGGTTTTAAAATTTTATAATTATATTCGATATAATCCTAATATGGAATGGGATTATATCGAATTATCTAAGAATAAACATATTACGTGGGAACTAATGGAACAAGATCCATATCTTTTATGGAATTTGAAAGCTATGTTATTATATAATCCCAATACAACCGTAAAATTACTAGAAGATATATTACAAAATCGTAAAAAATTATTGAAAAATATGATTTTAAAGTCTCAAGACTTTCACTGGGACTTGGTGGATATTCGTAGAAAAACTAGATGGAATCAAATCAATAAACAAGGTCCCGTTTTATCAAGAGATGTGATAAACAAAAATTTACGACAAATAGGATTTTTAAGGATATTTGTTTATCGATATTTTTCAGGTAATCCAAATGTAACCTGTAAAGTAATAAAAGAAAATCCAGACAAGCCTTGGGATTATACGTGGTTGTCGGAAAACCCAAATATTAGTTGGAAAACAATAAAGAAAAATCCAAGTAAACCTTGGGATTTAGCCGATCATCTTGTGTATAACCCAAAAGCAGTATGGGAAATATTTTATCATATTTCAGATAAATCGACAATTGATTACAAAGAATTATCTAAGAAATCTATCATCACGTGGGATATTGTCCAATCTCATCCAGAGATAGATTGGGATTACGACTATTTATCCGAAAATCCAAATATTACTTTTGAGATTATATTATCAAATCCAAACAAACCTTGGAATTATACAATTTTATCAGCGAACCCTATTATCACGTGGGATATGGTTGAATCACATCCTCAAGTAATTTGGGATTATAATGGATTATCTGAAAATCCAAATATAACGTGGGACATTGTTGTGAATCATAAAGATAAACCGTGGAATTATGAAATAATGTCAGCAAATCCTAACATTACGTGGGATATTATTCAAGCTAATCTCAATCGGGGTTGGAATTTCGAATACGTTTCAGAAAATCCAAATATTACTATTGAAATTGTTAAATCAAATCCCGATATAGCTTGGAATTATCATTCTTTAACACGTATATTATGTATTCAATGATTACCATAATAATTTATCTGCATACCAACCACGTGTACCTTTTTCAAATCTATCTTTATTATGACGAATTTTATATAACCGCCTTCTCGTTTTAGCATATGATTTACCCATTTTTTTCATATAAGTGGGATAATCATTCATTCCTAGAGCTCCGACACTCGCAACAACCTTTCCATTTTTCCACACATCAATCTTTTTTGTTTTATTCTTAGATTGTGTGACTTTTACATTTAATTTTTTTGCCTGTTTGTATGTATACGGTGTAATTTTATAAGGTTGCATAATATATTAAAACATAATCTCTTTTTCAAAGTTCTGGATAATATCATTTCTTTCTTTTATTGTCAATAATCCCAAAAAGATATTTATTTGTGTTGATACTTGTTTTTGTTCCAATAAATGAATATATTTATCAAGTTGTTGTTTTGATACTAAACGAGTATTTCTTTTGAAAATTTCATAAAATTTTTCATTGTATCCATTACGACTCGGAATATACTCATTTGCATAAGCAAATATATCATTTAATAACCAGTACAAATAATTATTTTTTCCAATAAAATAATTTCGCATTTCTACATTCCAATATTGATAATATAGTTGTAATAATATTTTCTTAGATTCGTTGTAATGATGAATGTCATCGAGTAATTGTTTTTCCTGAACCATATATGTATATGGGATGATATGTAAAATAATATTGAGGGGTAATTTTTTAACGAATTCTTCAATATTATTTATCACATTCATAACTAAGTAACTATATATACAACTATAATATTTATTTATTATAAAGATATGATTGATACTAATTATGATTCACACGGGATTACTACTGGAGAATCAGAAGCAGAGACATCTGGTGATGAGGGTGGTGTTTCATATAACAAAAGTCGTAATTTAACTAATATTGGGTTTTCAGGTAAAGTGGCTACTAAAAAAAAATTATTATATCCCCCATCAATAACAACAATTAAACAAACTAAGAAGCACCAGAAGATACAAAGTATAAATATTGGTTTACCATTAAAATCTCAAGTCGATATTGAAGAGAATATGGATTTAGAAGAATCTAAGAATCCTGAAGAGGTACAACGTATAACTATTGGAGGTTATAATATGACTATCAGAGAATTAACTACTAATATAGTAGAAAATAATAGTAAAGTTGGAATACAGGTAGATTTTAAACAAATTGAAGATGATCTTCTTTCATATTTTCATAAAGATTTTTCCAAAGAAAGTGAAGAAGATGAATATTATAAAGGTTATACTAACGAAGAATGTCTATATTATAGGTATTTGTATCATATTAATAATATCCCAATGATTCCCCAAAGAAATGAATTAGAAATACAACCTATTTCTACAGAATCGGTAGATCCGCTATATACACTTCGTGGGACAGAAGTCGAAAAATACATAGATGAATTTACAACTATTATTGAAGATGAAACTAAACGTCTTCAGGATGAAGAAGAAGAGCGTCAATTAAAAAAACGTAAAAAACCAGAAGAAGGAGAAGAACCAGGGGGTGTTACTAAAAGAGGTGGTGCAATTAAATTAAAAAAACTTTCAAAAAAAGAATATATTTCCAATGTTAAACCTTGGTTAAATAAATTACCAATTTCTCCAGAATCGGGGGAATTGTTTCGTATTTTTTTAGAAAAAACACGAGAATTGTTAAATATTAGAACAAAAGAATTATCATCGGGACATACTGAAATTGTCACATTGCTTAAAAATATGATGAATATTATAACGCGAAAAAATAAAATAGTAAATAAATTACCAGAGCCTAGTTTACCTGATGATACAGAAAATGTTGATACAGAAAAATCTATTTATGAATGTTTTTTAAATGATGAGGATGGTGATCCGCAATTGTGTAAAATTATTGCGGATATGTTGTCTATTTTCACTTGTTTCGTTTTATTTTGTATAACAAATAATGAACCCGAACGTGAGTTTTCTGTTGAAATGAGAACATTATTTTCTGAAAAAATAGGTAGAATAGAAGATTCTATCAAGAAATATACAGGTAAGGGTATATTATTCGAAGGTTGTACAAAGGATAATAGTGATTATTTATATTGGAATAATTATTTTCAAACACCTAAAGATGCACAAAACTTTGTTGAAAGTGGTGGACAATTTCAACAATTTCAAGATAATCAAGTAACAAAGGATTTATTAAAATCTTCCAATGGTAATAATAAATTTAGTTCCCCCTTGTCAGGTGGATTACTTGCACTGTGTTGTCTAAATATGGATATGAATACACAACTAAAATTAGTTTGTTACGAGTCTCAAAATCCAGATATGAATGATTCGATTAAAAGGGAGGAAATGGTAAGATGTGGTAGTGCAGCTAGAACTTGTATTGATGTTAGAGTAAATGATATATATTCTGTTATTACCAGTATATCTGATATAGAAATCCCCGATAAAGGGATTCTACAAACTATAGTTGGTTCTACATCTCGTTATGAATTTTTAGACCTACTTCTAAAATATTCTATAACACCTGAAATGATTCTTCAACAAATAAATAATCTAAGAGGATTATTTGGTGAAGATTTTATTGCCAATGTAATGAATTTACGTAATAAAATTATGTCATTTTTTACAGATAATGGTATGTGTGTTTTAGAAGATTCTGGTAATGGTTATACATATGCAAAATTTATTAACAGTAATACATTTGATAATCCAGACAATAGGTCTGTAAACTATCGATATATCTATAATAAATTGTATATTCAATTATATAATTTAAATAATGAAGAAGATTTATCAAATCTCACGCTCACATATAATGATTTAGATATAATAACAACAACATACATTATTAGTACTCCTCTTACATCAGGTGGTAGTAATTTTCAACATAACTGGTCATCATCATTTAATCGATTAATTACTGGATGTTACTGTAGAGAATATACGAATGTAACATCAAATGAAACTACGGCTGAAAATACTATGAATGTAAAAGTATCTATTTTTAATAATACCCATTCTCAATTTATTAATGAAATTAGAGGTTCGTTGGGTGAATCTAATGAATTATATACTGTTACATATTCAGATAAAACGCAAACATATGGTGGTGTTTTAAATGGTGTACCTATTGGTTTCCAAACTTGGTTGGATAATACATCCATAGATTGTTCATTTGATAATTTTTTAACTTATACTCACGATGGACCCCAAGATTTTTGTGGATCAATTACATTGAGAGAGTTTTTATTTGTTTGTTTTTCAAAAGATATTTATCACGATTCAAAACCTTCATCAATACGGGTGAATCAAACAAATTCTGATAAGATTAGAATTTTTGTAAACAATGCATTAAATTTTTATTACGGAAAAGAACACAATTATGATTATATTAAATATGAAATCATATTGAAGGCAAAGCTTCCTGATAGTGAAATTGTACCTCATATAGGTAGAACCTACGAACAACAATGTTATGCTAGGATTATACCAGATAAAAAATATAATGATATTACCAATGGTGGTTTACCCAATGCTAATGTCGACCAAGAATTAACCGAATCAATATTCAAATATAACAATGCTGTTTTTAAAAAAATGAATGTGGAAAATACAGGTAATTCATCAACCTTTATAGATGGTGGAACATCAAAACAGACTGAAAATATATTAATTCCAAATTTATGTTTATGTATTCACGGCAATGAAAATGGTAATGAAAATGGTGATAAATTTTATATCATCGTTTCATATGAATGTAGAGAAATTGTAGATGGAACTAAAAATATTATAATGAGAATTAATCTTATCTATATACCCAAATCAGGAGAGGTTTTATTTGTTGTACACGAATTTGTTTTAGGTAAAGGTGTTCACTGTAAAGAAGTTTATAACGATTTAGCTAGTTCTGCACCAATTAATACGCGTTTTAAAGAACCAAAATTTAACGAGAAATCACCATTATCAGCATTTCCTATTTTATTTTCTTTGAAAAAAACTTGCTGTGATTTGTTTCAAAATATATTAAAATGTTCTTCTCACGTAAAAAATGGCGATAGTTATGAAATATTGGGATTTTTTAAAAAAATGGATAAACGGCTATTGGATGCAACTACAAATAAAGATATTGCATATAGTATTTTGATGGAATCCGATTTTAAAGAATTATTATTATCTCAAACAGTCTATGATAATAACATTACAATTATAAAGCCATCTGAAAATATATTTGGTTATTCAAATGGCGAAGTTCCAATAACCACAATCGATTTTGGTCAACCATTGGATACATCATTTGTTCCAGTAAATGTTCCAGCGGTCAATCCATCAACCGAATTGTCTAATTCAACCAATGTAAATCCACAAATACCAAATTATATATATCTAGTAAATCTTCTTTCCAAAAATGATGCAGACGCTGATTCATTATTAATGGCAAATGTTAGATGGTATTTATTAAACAATCCTATAAATGCAGTAACGTACGAAATCCTTTTTTTGAATTGTTTATATACAAGACAAATTTATGGTGCATATAGTATATTAGGTACATACCCATTGGAAATATTGACAAAACAGGATATACTCGAATTATTTACATATATCATAAACTCAACTACAATAGATATTGGAACTAAAACTGAATTTAATATGTGTATTCAAGAAATAGAATCTGGAGATTCTAATTATCTTACTAATAGATTTACAATATTTTATCGTAATTTATTTTATCGTTTATCCGAATTTGCTACATACTCTCAGTTATTAAGTTGTAGTGATTTATTGGATATAAGTAATGAAATGGATAAATTAAATCAACGAGTGATTCGAGATTATAAAAATGAATATACATCAGCAGGTGATTGTAGGATTTCTCAAGTTTCGTTATTTACATATAACAATATATTATGGGAAATTTTTCGACCAAGTGGTAAAAAAAATATGCTAAGAAATATTAATACAATTCCTTACCCTTACGATAATACTATCATCCCTTCACAAATCGCGATTACAGGGGATATTTTAGATTCATTATTTTCATTATTATTGGTTTCATTGACAATAAAAAGAAATACACCTGGTCAGATGGAATTACCATATACAAATGAAGTTCAGACAGTAATCAATGAACAAGATTCTCAACCACCAATAGATGAATCTCAATCTGGATACTATTTAGATTCTCAAGGTACAGATATATATTCTCAATCTCAAGAATCGGATTTTTATGGAGGTGTGTATACAAAAAATAAAAATAAATATAAAATCTCAAAACCAAAAACAAAAAGAAATAAAATATTAAAACGAATTTCGAAAAAGAAAAGATTAATCTCGAAAACGAAAACAAAGAAAAATAAAATGAAATCGAAATCATCTAAGAATAAAATGTAAACATACATCAATAAGATGAATTTCTTTATCATTCACAACTCGAACTATCCTTTGCGAAAAAGTTTTATAGAGGCTCAGTTTAAAAGGTATGGTATAAACGAATATGAATTTATAAATATTGTAAGTGAAACTAAAATTATGTCGGCATATATACAGGCGTTTGAAAAAATTGCTCGAGATGATAATATACAGTATGGTGTCATTCTAACAGATATGCTTCTTTTATCAAGGGAATTGTTGGAATATATTTATTTTGCACATTTACAAATGGTGTCTTGTGAAAGTTCCCAAGACATCATTTTTATAAGTCAATCTGATATATTATCAAGAAAGAAAAATATGGAGATATTGAATCCCGATAAATATAATTGGAATACTGAAGATGATGATATTCATTACTCAAACATTTTTATGATTTCAAAAAAAGCAGCACAAAAAGCTGTATCGTTTAATGATAAAAATATTCGACGCCAAATATATGATACGATAGATAATTATTATAGATTATTAGATCCTACAACAAGTCAACTATTGCAAAATCTTAAATCTGTCGATTTGTTCTTATTTAATATACAATTGTATTATCACAATGATTTCTTTGTTTATTCGTTAAAATAAAGAGAAATCATAATAATATATAACATTATACTATATATGATTTTACTCATAAATAATTCAACAGATGGAAATAGATTATCATATATTATTCAAATACGTAATGCATTGGTAGAATTTAAAATACCATTTATTGAAACAAAAAAAATAGATGGGAAGATACTTCAAAAATATAAAAAAAAAATAAAAGGTATTATCTTGTCCGGTTCTCCAATGATAATAGAAAATGATAGTATTATTAAATATAATTTTGATATTTTTTATATGTTAAACATCGACGTCCCTGTACTTGGAATTTGTTTCGGTAGTCAGTTAATGACTATTATAAATGGAGGTTCGTTAAAACGAATGAATCATTTCGTTTGTAATGTATTACCTACAACCATAATATCCAGAGATTGTTTTTTATTTGATAATTTACCGTCAGAAATAAATATGAATTTTTGTTTTAGCGATTTACCAATAAAACCTAGAAACAATACATCAAAAACATTGGCATCTATTAACATAAATGGAAAAAAGACTCCTATAGCATTTCAATTTAGCGATAAAATGTTTTGCATTTTAGGACATCCTGAAATACAACACGAAACACATATCATTTATCGAAATTTTTATGACTATTGTTTATCGTTTTAATTTAATACGGTTTACGGTTTATCATAATTACATTGTTAAATTGGGGACAACAACTCCATTTTTTCAATTATGTAGATAAACCTTATATATGAAACCTTATTAAATAATGTACTAGTAAATAAGTAACGTAATTCATTATGTCTTATAAAAAAATAATAACAGATGAACAAAATGAAATTGTTGGATCAATTATGGATTATAATGTTTTAGTAAATGCTGTTGCAGGTTCTGGAAAAACAACGACTATTCTCTTTATGGCAAATGCTTACCCCGAGAGGAGTTTTTTATTAATTACATATAATGCAAAATTAAGATATGAAACGCGTCAAAAATGTTGTGAAATGGGATTGGAAAATATCGAAGTTCATACATATCATTCATATTGTAGAAAATATTACCACCCAACGTGCAAAACGGATACAGAAATCAAAGAAACGTTACTACAAGATATACAACCTATAGAAGATTTTTATTTTACCAATTTAATCTTAGATGAAGTTCAGGATATGACTCCTTTATTTTATCAATTAATTATCAAAATAATTAACGATATTCCATCGGGTGTAGAAAAACCGATGATGTGTTTATTGGGAGATGTAAAACAATCCATTTATGAATTCAATGGTTCAGATAGTCGTTTTCTTAGTATGGGTGATAAGATATTCATTAATGTAAATAATAATCATTGGAAGCGTTGTACATTATCTGAAAGTTTCAGAATTACAACTACAATGGCTGATTTTATTAATATAGGATGTTTTCAATCTTCTAATTATATCCATTCATCTAAGAAATCTGATTATAAACCGCGGTATATAATGTGTAACGCCTGGCAACCTAATTATTATTATAACAGAATTGTAAATGAAATAAAAGATTTAATGGATGATGGGTATTCTCCACGCGATATAATGATATTGGCACCTTCTATTCGTAATAATTCTCATACCTGTGAGAATGAAACTACACAAAAAATAGAAACAAAACCAGGTGGATTTATAAACGCAAATAAAGGATTGAATCCTGTCATTATTTTAGAAAATTTATTAATATTGAATTTGAATATTCCTGTATATATCCCATCCAGTGATGATGGTAGTGTGGATGAAAGCGTTATGAATGGTAAATTGGTATTTTTATCATTTCATCAATCAAAAGGTCTTGAACGTAAAGTAGTTATTGTATTCAATTTCGATGATTCTTATTTTGAATTTTACGAAAGGGTAAAATCACCTTTATTATGTCCAAATGTATTATATGTTGCAACAACACGTGCATCTGAAAGATTGATTCTCATACACGACAGAAAGCGTAAATATTTACCATTTATGGGTATAGATGGTATACCGTGTAAGTTCTTAGATGAGTATACAAATCCTGCTTATCATATAAATGGTCTTAGAAAACAAAAAGAGAAGCATTCTATGGCGAGAGTAAGAAATTGGGGTGCAACAGAAATATTACGACATTTAAATCAAGACGTTATTGATGAATGTTATTCAATTTTAACAATCAAAACATTGAGAGTAGCAGAAACTTCCACATTAAATGTACCACATATTGTGAAAACATTAGATGGGTCTGAAATCGTATCAGATATTAATGGTATTTGTTTTCCACTTTTTTTTCAAATTGTTCTCACAAACAAATCAAGTATTATGAATGCATTGTTAAATGTAAAACATAACGATGGTTATTCGCAGTTGTATAACCGTATTCAAGATATTGATTTATATTCCGAGAATAGAAAAAAAGAAATATTAACCTATTCTCCTGGAATTGAATTAATGGACGATTTATTATATATATCAAATTGTTGGTCATCGTATCAAAATAAAACAATTCATCGATTGCAACAAATAAAATTGTATAATTGGTTATTACCTATTCATTTCAAACAATCCATCGAACGAATGAATTCATTGGAAATATCTCCAGATTCTTTATTCGAACAAGACGTATCTTGTGTAAATAATGTTATTATTCCTCACACAATAAATGGACAAATAGATATTTTGGATAAAAAAAAGAAGAAGATTTATGAGATAAAATGTACTCGAGAATTGTCAAAAGAACATTACATCCAATTGGCATTGTATATTTTTATGTATGAATCGGAATACCAAATAAAACAACTAAGAAAAAATAAAAAAACGAAAAAGTCAAGAACATCTGGTATGACGTATTTGTTATATAATATCAATACCAACCAACTATGTGAAATTGTATATGATGAAAATATACCAAAAATGTATCTACATCTTATTGATGCAAAACAACGACAACCAAACCAACGTGATGATAAAGATTTTTTATCACATTGTTTACAATATAAAATGATTTGATATTTATAAAATATACTTTATATAAAATACCAATGGAATTAATTCAATTTGATACTTTGAAAAGATTGAATCATCATATCAGAGATGAAAATATTACATTTACAGAGTCATCCCATAATTATACAATAGGTGATGGAAAATCGCGTTTTATTTCCACTACTACATTTATTCATACATTATTTGCACCTTTTGATGCAGATGGTGTTATTACAAATATGATGAATAGTAAAAAATGGCCATCTAGCAAATATTATGGTATGTCGCGTGAAGAAATTAAACTCGAATGGAAAAATAAAGCTTCCCATTCTTCTCACGAAGGTACAGGACTTCATCAACATATTGAAATGTTTATGAATCAACCCGTTATACAAAGCGATGAATCTTCTCCTATTACGCATTCCGAATTGTTGGCATATTATTATGACAATCATCAACATTATTTCTCAGAAATTCAAGATACACGTGAATGGAAATTCTTTCTCAATTTCGTCGAAACTCATCCTGAACTGCGTCCATATCGCACAGAATGGATGATTTACGACGAAGAATGTAAAATTGCTGGTTCCATTGATATGATATATATAAATGAGGATGGGACTCTTTCTATTTATGACTGGAAAAGATGTATGACAATCGAAAAAACATCTGGATGGAATAAATATGGTATAGTTGATTGTATTAACCATTTACCTGATACGAACTTTTGGCATTATGCATTACAATTAAATATTTACAAAAAGATTTTAGAAAAGAATTATGGGGTAAAAATAAGTCAACTTTTCTTAGTAAAACTTCATCCCGATAATAAAAGTAAGGGTTATGAAATCATAAAATTACCCTCTCTACAAGATGAAGTATCATCTCTTTTTGAAATTCTTAAAGAACGTTAAACCTTAAACTGAAAATATTTAAATATTATATACAATGAATCCATAATATGGATTCATTTATTACATTTACAAAAAAAATAACAAGCGTATTTTATATAATCGATAAATTTTTTAATTTCAATGACGATGAAAGTGATGACGAGGATGTTGTCATTCCTATTCAATCCTCTTTGTTTATTAAAAGTTTCTTAGGTGTTTACGATTTGATAAGTAAAATCAATACTTTTTTATTCCATCTTTTCTTTTCACCTTTGAAAAGTTCCACTTCTCGTAATGAAGACAATGATGATTATGATAAAAAGAAAATACAAACAATTGATTATACTGTTAAGTATAATGCTAAATATTCATTATTAGAAAAAAATCCATTGACTGAAGAAGTCATTAACAATTTATCCAATAACATTGTTATGGAATACACACCAAATGGAAATGTTATTATGTTTTTTGACAATGATAAAAAATCATTTCAGTATTATTCTGATTTTAATATTCCATACTCATATTTAGAAAGCGTATCTAAGAAATATTGTATTGTTTATAAAAATTCCATTTTTAGATTTCTAAAAATAGATATAGATGTAAATAATGAATTTGCATTTGTTAAAAATAAATCATCACGACCTAAATCAAAATCATTTGCAACATTAAAAACGTATAACAATGGATGTGCAAAACCTTCTAATGGAAGTGGAATACCCATACAATCTTCTCATAAAGGAGGGGAAGTTAAAATAATTCAAAAAGATATAGTGAGATATACTCATTTGGGGAAATTATCCAACTTCTCTTTTTTGAAAAATACACAACCTAAACATAAAAATATCTCATACAAAGATTTTATTAAAATTTAATCAGATTCAATATTATTTCTACACTTTTGATTATATTGTGTAGAAATAATATAACTATGTCAAAATCACAATGTGGATATAATTCAAATAATGTGCACGAATTTGATACTGTAAAAACAAATGGAAAATTGACCATAGGTGTTTTAAATGCGTTTAAGGGTGCTTTTGATTTGGGTGTAAAATATACAAAGGAAATTATTATAACAGTTACTACTGCTGAAATGATGGTTATGGTGGATGTTGGGATGGGTGCATTTGAAAAAATTATACAAAAGGTGAAAAATATAAAAGAATTGGAACCAATTGGTGAATGGATGGTTAAATTCATCGATTATAAACTAAAATTTGTTGATTCCGAATTGGAGATTGTAAAATATATGGGATATGTTTATTTAATGCGAAGTTTTAAAGAATATAGTGATGCATTAAAATCATCAAATTTACCCAATTCAGAAATTAATAATGAACAATTTACTGATTTTTTAAAAATGCTTTCATCGGGTGATTTAGTAAAACAAGGTGTGGATATTAAACACGCAGCACAGGATATTATGAATAATAACAGTAAGAATCCTAAGAATCCTAAGAATATTGAGAATCCTAAACCTAAACAACCTATACGAGGAGGTAATGATTCAAATAATGATGCTTTAAAAATAGCAAATAGAATTATTGACCAAATTTTATTACTTCCACTTCATTTACAAATAGATGAATTGGTAAAAATAATAGATAAAATAAAAAAAATAGCATCCACAAAAAAAATGACAGGTGGAATGTCGAGAAAACGAACAAATAAATATAAGGGTGGTAAAAAATCAAGTCGACATATTATCAAAAAAACAAAAAGAATGATTCACGGTTCGTTAAAATTATTTTCTTAGTATCTTTACAATTACAAATATTAATTTATTTTTTCCTTTTGTGATACTTTTTTTTCCCAAACAACAAAACCATTGGATTTAAACAAATCAAATGACGTTTTCAATAATTGTATAGAAAGGGCTAATCCGGTTTTATCATATTCATCTAATTGATGAATATATTCTAACGCAGCTGCCATATAATTATCAGAATCGTTGAATTTAATCAAATAATCGGTAATAATTTCATCTTCGTTGAAAGAAGCCATATTTGAACGTATGATTATATCGTCTTGAATGAATTCCATTATATATTTGTGGATCATTTTTTTATATTTTATTTTACATATCAAACAAATACTCATCTTATACAATCACACTACAAGTTCCATTCATCCTACAAGATGTACTTCTCCTTATTTTTTTTTTCGTTTTTCCATTTACACTAACATCTCTCCCACCTCTATGTCTTATTTTTCTACCAACTTTATAAGTTTTTCTGTGTTTTTTATTTGATTTATGGGAATACTTTTTGGTCATATTATAGATTATTATAATAAAAAAATGATTTGAATTATTAACATAAATATATCTATAAAATAATATACTACATACAATGGTGAAAAATACAACTGGTGGAAGTAAGGCAAAGGGTATGGCGTCAAAACACTTTAAACCTAAAAGCAAGGTATTGAGAATAATACAAGAAGAGGGTGAAATGTATGGTGTTATTACAGATAAATTAGGTGGAGGTCACGCAATCGTTGCTTGTATGGATAATACAAGTCGTATGTTGGTGATAGGTAGAAAATTTCGGAATGAACGAATTAGTAAAAATCAAATGGTTATGATTGGATTGCGGGAATGGCAGACAAAAATTACAAATAGTGATAAATTAGAAAAATGTGATTTATTAGAATGTTATAATGACATTGAAACTGATACTTTATTGCATAAATATGGACCTACATCCATTCAAATGGTTCATTTGGTTTCAAAATTTGGTTCAGGTATATCTTCCACCAGTCTAGACGATGTTTTATTTACAGATGATATAGAAAATCCATTAGATGCGTCTGTATCTACAAAAGTTACAAACGATACACATCGTGGTCTATTAACAGATATAGAAACTTCCCTTGACCAGAATTGGTTTGATGATATTTAAATATTTGATTACATTATGTTTTAAACTATGTTGATACTAACAAACAATATTAAACATTTATTATTAATTGTAAAATAAAATGGATAATTATCACGTACAAGCGTCACAAATTTTTTGTAATATGTTAGAAAGATGGGATAGATATAAAAATGAATATATCGAATTATTCGGCGAAGATGCGTATTATTACTATTATCAATTTGATGATGAAACAGACCATCGAACCTTTTTTGATTATACTCTAGACATAATCAGCGACACCGAATCGTGTGATGAAAATATAGATGACAATTCAAATAATTATATAACAGACAACTATATTTATAACTATGAATATGAAAAATATTAAAAATAAATTAAAATGATTCCATCCAATCGAATATATGTAATTATCAAAATATATTATAAGTTTCATTTGAAAATGTACATTGCTACAACTCGTTTTAACGATACAACGATAAATGAAAATATCGCGTTCAAACAAAAGTATCAAATAAAGGGTGTGTTATATCCGTGTCCAATGGCAATTAATCCGAAATTGCCATTGGGTGTTTCGATAATAGTTATAGAAATGAACAATTCTCGTAATGAAATAATGGGAATTTCATTTATACGCAATAAATGTATTTTCAATATTAAAAATGTATATTCACATACAACATTTAATCGTTATGTATATATGGGTAAATATTTTGTAAGTAGAGATACTTTATTAAACATTGACAAAGACTTGGTATATCAACTAGATATGATATTATTTAAAGGTAGGTCTCATCAAAAACGATTACAAGGTATTACGTTAATTCGTGAAAAATTGTTAAACGATGAAAGATTAAAGGGTCGAAATATTTCAGTGGATCTGAAACGCATCATCGGAAATATATATAATATCGATTTATAAATATGTTATTGATTATTGCCCAATATATTGATTTTATTTTTAAAAAATAATATCAATAATTCATAGTTAAATTCATAAGGTATATGTTATGTTAAAAACTATATAATCATAATTCTCTTTTTATTATTATAAAAAGAATGAGTGACGTAAATGTAAATGTAGATGATTATACTGTAGATGAATTATTGGATATATTAGGTATTACTGATTTTTCAGAGGATGAAGTTGTTGAGAAAACGAATTTTTTTAAAGATAAATTCGAAAAAGAAAACAATCCAGAAATGGTTCAGTTTTTTCAAGATATACAAGACAATTTATTGGAAGGTGAACAAAGTACAGAGTGGTATAAAAATGAATATTTAACTCAAAACGACCAGGAACAAAAGAATAAAATTACCCAGCGTACAAATAAAGTACAATTATTTGATAATAATCATTTTCCAATGAATCGAGAACAATTAGGTGTATCAAATAATTACCAAGTTAAAGTTGGTCAAGATACTCTTAATCCCGTTTTACAAAATACTATATCGCGATATATTGTTATTGATAGTAAATATCGCCAAGGTATGACGGGTGATGGAAGTGAATTAAATACAGATTTCACCATTGATTTATCTGAACGATTGATAAACGTATTATCAATTCGTCTGACTTCTACACAAATACCCTTTTCCTGGTTTAACATAACAGATAGTAATAATTTATTACAAGTATTTAATCAAGATGTTTTTTTTAATATAACAATTGAAACGGGTTATTATGAAACAATCGATGATATAATAACCGCTATAAATAATTCATTCATAAATACAGGGTTCTTACCAAACAATCATACTTTTATTTCCATTGTCAATGGTAAAGTGAGTATTTTTTTAAACGGGTGTCAAGACCCACACGGTCAAATTATCTCTTTTTATGGAAATACCACACAAGAAAGTGGTAGTATTTATTTTTATACAAATAATGATATAGAACCTATAACAAACTCGTGTGGAATTAATAAACAAAGAACTGGTATTGATTATCAAAACACATTAGGATGGCTTTTAGGATATAGAGATATTGCAGAATATATTTATGAAAATGGAAATCCTGCATCTGGATTATATAAAATATATCCAATCAATTATTTTATTTTAGTTATTGACGATTTTAATCAAAATCATATTAATAATGGTATTGTTACAATCACCGAATTATCCACACGTATACCCACTGAAAAATATAATACAAGTGATAATCCATATTATTGTCAACGCCCCACCCCTTTTACTCAAGCTGATATATTAAACGCATCTTTATTAAATAACACATCCGCAAGTGTTATTGCTGATAAAATTATACCCCCATATAATAATATCGTTCATATACTACCATCTGCACCAAGAACTCTAACACAATCTCAAATATATTCATCAAACGAGATAAATAAAAACAATAGCAAAACGACTCGATATAAACCGAGTGCACCGAATAATTCAGATACATTCGCTATTCTTCCTTTATCTACACGTGGTATTACATTCGGTTCTATTATTACTGAAACTGGTTCTACATTACAATTAAATCAACGCACCTATTTTGGTCCCGTTAATATAGATAGACTAAGAATACGTTTATTGGATGATAAAGGAAATACGGTTGATTTAAATGGAGTTGATTGGAATTTTGTATTAATTGCAGATTGCTTATATCAATATTAAATTTTATAATCATTCATATTATACACCAATGTCATCCCATAATTTTTTTGTCAAATATACAATAATAATATTTATAGGTCTCGTTTCTGGTATTTTACAAGGTTCACTTGGTTCTGTTGGTATAATTGTAGTTATTCCTGCACTATTAATGTTTAATGTTATACGTGACTTTAAAACGGCTTGTGGGACTATTTTGTTTACATTATTGTTTCCAACATCTATATTGGGATTAAAAGAATACTATAATAGTAAAAATATTGCTATAATTACGGGTATTATACTTACAATAACTATGACTGTGGGAGGATATTTTGGTTCATATGCAAGTAAATATATACCTGATCGATTTTTGGAAATAATCAGTGGAATTATATTTATACTGGTAGGATTGCAATATTTATTTATGGGAACCAATTCTATGTTTATAAAAAATTCCAATAACCAAACTATGATGTTTTAATTTACGATTTTGATTCATTGACCTTGTTTTTAAATAAAAATAAATTAAATTATACCATATTAATATACAATGTCTTTACAAACACTGAAAAAAAAGGTTACAAATAATCATATGGGGGTCTCAATTTCGGGAAGGAGTCCTGGAGGAATTTGGATAACCAGAGGACCTTTTAGTTCCAATGAAACTCAAATTGTCAATGAAAATAATAATGGATTTTCTATTAACGGGGGACATCGTAATATAGGACGTATAGGAAAAACGTGGTTAAATAGTAAAGTATTTACACCATATCAAGGAGAATACGCCAAGGGTTATGGGGGATGTTGTGGACATTATTATCAAGGTCAAACAGTGTATCCAATACTTGAAGTTAATACAAGAGGAACAGAATACAAATATATTAAACCATCAGTCCTCTCAAATAGAGGGATGTTAGAATTAAAATATCAATGTATTTGGAATGGTCAATATCCAACCAATATTGTTTCACCAGAAGGGAATAATAATTTATTAAACACAACCGATGGCGTTTATACCCATACAAAGGCCAGTGCAAATATGTGTGTTACGGGGACACGTGGTAATACTGTGTCATTAGATACAACATCAGTTCCATATCAATCCTTTCGTCGTTGTAAATCAAATTGTAATAATACAAATCATAAAAAAACATTATATGCTCCTTATGATTTATCGACATATACAACCATTATTCAACAAAAATGTGCAAATCCAACATTACTACAACAACCCATCCCTGGTCCCAAAAATGGAGATTCATTAAATGCAATTAATCTTTCTTATTCAGGTTCAATTACTCAAGATATACCACAAACTTGTACAATAAATTCTAATATTTAATAATGTTTATTCACATAATTGAAAAATGGGGTTGTTGACAACAATTTAACACTGTAATTATGATAACAAAATATAAAATAAACAGGATAAAATAATCGGAAAACGAAATTATGCAATACGCAATGCATATAATATTATTTTATCCAAACACGTAGGTGTTACTGTACCTGTCAACGATTGAGAACAATATGAATTAACATAATATATCGTTTCTTTTGTTATTGTAACAGCTCTTGTAGAGCTTACGCTACATTCACCTAAATTAACTCCCGTCGATGCAGAATGAAAACCCGTATTATCAATCATATCTTTATCGGGTGAAATACATATTCCACAAGTAGTATTATCAATGGATAAATAATACAATGTAGACATTATTAACCATACACCAGGCTGTAATATTATACTGGCTTGACTTTTTGATTCAAATGCATTACTTGCTATTCCACCCATTGTTTTATGATTTCCATCTGAAAAATAAGGGGTTCCATATAAATTGCCATAAAATTGATAACCTAATTGTCCCATTTTCGGTTTAGTAAATTTTGTAGATAGTGTTAAATTATCATTAATAATAGGTGATGAAGAATTTACAACATTATTTAATCCAATAACATTTTTAACAAAGGATGTTGTCGCCAAAGTATCCGAATTATCTGATACTTTGGGAGTTGGTGCTGTTGGGACTCCAACAAATACAGGACTATCTTTTGGAGCATATGATAATCTAGAAATATTTGATAAATTGTTTATTTGTTTTTGTATCGTTGTTCCTGATACATCCGATAAAAATTTTAATTTAGGTAATAAAGAAAATGGTATTTTATTATATGTATTTCCATCATAAGTATAATTAAAATTACCGGAATTTATGGGTAGATGTATATCTTTACCAATAATAAGACTATCTCCAATAGAAGTATATTTATTATTAAGTGTACGTGTATAAGTTATATCCTGTGTATTATATGTAACTCCGTTTATTACATCAAGACAATTTATTGTATTGAATATACCACGTCTTGCGGTAATATTACCTATTGTAGTCAACGATGCACAATTTATATTAGAACACATATTGAAATAACCAATAGCTCCAGTATATCCAGTATAACCTGTAACACCGGTAGGACCTATAGAACCTGTATAACCTGTATAACCTGTGTATCCAGTATAACCTGTAACACCGGTAGGACCTATAGAACCTGTATAACCTGTATAACCTGTGTATCCAGTATAACCTGTAACACCGGTGGGACCTATAGAACCTGTATAACCTGTATAACCTGTGTATCCAGTATAACCTGTAACACCAGTAGGACCTCTAAGACCAGTATAACCTGTATAACCAGTATAACCTGTGTATCCAGTGTAACCGGTTGCACCTGTTTTAGTAGCTTTTCCACTTGGTCCTGTATAACCCGTAGGACCTCTAGAACCAGTATAACCAGTGTAACCTGTGTAACCCGTTGCACCAGTATATCCAATTCTATCTAACAAATTTACAATAATCGGTTCATCTAAACCATCAGCATTAAATACTAAATTAAACGCATATGATGAAACATCATTTGTTTTTATGGCCACTGGTATTAATGATACTTCACTGTATAATTCTTGTATAGTATTATCTGTGACTGTTGAAGGTGTAGTTATTTCATTTAAATTATTATTGTTATTACTCATTTGGTTACTTTAATATAATAATATAATATAGTAAATTATACATAATAAATAAAGCTGTATTTAACACGATAAATTGTTATGTTATTTATTTCGATTACTCCTACGTAATGTTTTTGTTATATGTGTGTATGAATGAAACTTCTTAGTTTTATTATTTACAGATGAATTCATTGTATATTTATTAAAATAATTCTTAGTTATTGGTAAAGTTGTATTTATATAATCCATAATCTCTTTTTCACGGTTGCGTATTTTTACCATAGACTCTTTGAAAAACTTTCTAAGAGGGGTTGAATGATCATTTATAGAAACCCATTTCATTCTATCTTTTTCTAATATCTTAGACGTTCTAAGAAGATTACTACGTAAATATTTAGAAGTTACTTCACACGTTTGATTAAACAAAACTGGTAAATATGGAAGATATGGTATAGGAATAATAAAAATTCTATATATTTTTGGTAATTCACCATTATCGATATAAAGTGGATATTCTGCAGTTTTTTTTAACAATTTTAACAAATCATTATATTTTCCCAAAAATCCTCGCATTTCCTCGGAACATTCACGTGCAGCAGTTTGCACGTAATTTTCATTATCATCCATACCACCACCAAAATCACAATATGTAAATTTACCATTACTACAATATTTATTTTCCCGTCCCAATAAAAAATGCAATTTACCTTTATGGATAGTTGTAAATAATATTCCTGCACCAGGCATAATATGGTTTATATACAGAAAATAAACAATTAAAGTTATTCTACGCGGATAATATTAAAAATAAATGTAATTATATTAATTATAATGAATAATACCAATCCATTTATCCCAGTTTTAATGGCATCGGGTATTGCTGTAATTGGGTTTGCTACAGCATTTTATTTATCAGATTCTGAAACTAAAAATTCAAAGAAAAAGTTTATAATAAATACTCGTGATTTTGATAATGAAATGAATGATTCATCACCTAAGATGAATCGTAAATATAAAAAGGGGGGTATGAAATCTTTTTATGATGACGAAGGAGAAATATATGATGACGACGAGGACGATGATGAAGAAGATGAAGATGATGACGATGACGAGGAAGATGACGACGATGAAGAAGAGTATGATGATGTTGACGATTATGAAAATGATGATGACGATGCAGATGGTTTCTTAATTCCTGGGAAGAAACATAAAGTTTTAAAGGTTCGTCCAAAGGTAAAGGGTAAGAGATAAATTTATCTATATTTTTTAATTGATGTTATTTATTTGATAATAACATCAATATTTTATTTATTATTTTCTGATTTACTATACAAACATTCAACATACAAAATGGACAAAATGGAAATAAAATACCAATAATTTATTGATAAGATGTTTGGAACCAAGCATATGAATAATTTTCTGGAGAAATTGCAGGATCGGATATTTGATCAATATTCGGAAGGTATATAAATGAAACTTGATTCCAAGTACCATCTAATGTGTAATTAGATTCTGCAATATTATTATTTATAACAAAGTTTACCCCATCAGTGTTTAATGTTATGGGATTATATTCCCCAGCGTTTATAAGTCTTATTTCAAACCCTGCCCAAACTTTCCCTGGTGTAGGTATTGTTAAAATTGGAATAGTAGTCGTAAATGTTGTATTAATAAAGTTGTATTCATAAAATGAATAAATAGTTTCACCGTCTACAGTTGAAGGAACAGATAAATAAGCAACAGGAGAAGTAATATTTATTAAATTTTGGGTTTTTGGATAAAATGTGCCAATACTAGCTATTGGATACTGTAAAGACTGAGGACCTTGAGTATACAAAATACCTCCAATATTTACATTATCATTAAAAATTGCATCTTCAGTTACATTTAAACCTTCATTTAAAGTAGTCAGTGCTCCATTTACAGTAAGACCAGCCTTAAGAGTCATAGTATCATTGACAACAAGCTTATCAAGAGTTGTTGTTGCACCATCTTTTACTTCAAGACTACTTGTAATAAAAACATTATCCAAATATGCTGTTCCAACAGTTTGTCTAATATCATTTGAAACATTTAATGATGATAAAATATTTACTACACCATTAAACCCATATGTTCCAATTCGAGTTGCTGCTGGGTTAGTTACTATATTATTTGTGGTTTGAGGTGTTGCTAGTGTTGGTGGTGTTGTACCCGTTATAGCTGCTGACATATTATACTATATGTATATATAAAAATTTTATCACATACGACAATATTTTTTTTTTATATAAAATACGCATAATTTATTAAAAATATAAAATTATCGCGTTTGATAAAACGACGTGTTTATATTAATTAATAAGATAAAATAGTTATATATTATATATATTATGTCTGGAGTAATTGGTCCTACAGGTCCTACAGGTCCTACAGGTGCTAGAGGTGTTGCTGGGAGTGCAGGTTCGGTTGGACTTAGAGGTGCTACAGGTCCTACTGGACCTAGAGGTTTTACTGGATTTACCGGGTTTACTGGATATACCGGAAGTAGAGGTCCAACTGGTGTTATTGGTCCCACTGGTATTATTGGTCCTACTGGTTATACTGGATATACTGGTGCTAGGGGTGATATAGGTCCAACTGGTGTTACGGGTTATACGGGTTATACCGGATACACTGGTGGTATAGGTCCAACTGGTGTTATTGGTCCCACTGGTATTATTGGTCCTACTGGTTATACTGGATACACTGGTGCTAGGGGTGATATAGGTCCAACTGGTGTTACGGGTTATACGGGTTATACAGGTTATACTGGTGTTATTGGTCCCACTGGTATTATTGGTCCCACTGGTATTATTGGTCCTACTGGTTATACTGGATACACTGGTTCTACAGGTGTTAGAGGTCCAACAGGTGCTACAGGTGATATTGGTCCTACTGGATATACTGGATACACTGGTCCTAGAGGTAATGTTGGGATTGCAGGAGCTGTTGGACTTAGAGGTGCTACTGGATATACTGGAGATACAGGTTACACTGGATACACTGGATATACTGGACCTACTGGACCTACTGGTTCAATTGGTGCGACTGGTGCGACTGGTGCAACTGGTTCAACTGGATATACTGGTTACACTGGTCCTAAAGGGGATGCTGCCAATACTGGTGCAACTGGTACAACTGGTGCACCTGGT
>Ga0214923_10002754_pt1 | contig 22839 bp, 30 predicted proteins | sample LL1510_MetaG_FD_177993 | JGI IMG/M metagenome (GOLD analysis project Ga0214923, IMG submission 177993) | Freshwater microbial communities from Lake Lanier, Atlanta, Georgia, United States - LL-1510 | ecosystem: Environmental > Aquatic > Freshwater > Lake | place: USA: Georgia | collected...
AATATCAAAGATGGCTTTTGTCTTGCAAAAGCAGGTTCCGGAACACAAGAGGTTAACCAAGGACGAAATGTCTCAATTCCTAGATTTTTGATTTAATACATTGGTGCTATACTAGCCCAATGAAGCAAGGACTCTACGCCAACATCAACCGCCGGAAGAAACTTGGGATTAGCAGGCCAAAGAGCGAATCCACCATTAAGCCTAGGGTGTGGAAGCTTATGAAGGCTAAGAAGGGCGGGTTTGAAGATTCAAAAGCCTGACCTTGCCTGGGCGTACATCGAGTTGCTCTTAACTGAGAACAGCCGGTTGCATAAGACTATTGGACTAGTCGACAGGTTCTTTGGGGATATAATGGCAAACTGCTCTAGAGAGGTTTACGAGGCGAACATGGCAAACCTTACCGAAGACCTTGAGGGATTGGCACAATTTCTTGCAATTCACCAGGAGCGTATTAAAGCTCTAAGCACCCATCTGAAAGGAAACGAATGAGCGAATTACCATGCAACAGCCCCAGGCGTACACCTGGAGCAAGAAAGAAATTTGTAGTCCGTGCCTGTCAAAACGGCGAATCCAAGACGATTCGCTATGGCGATCCCAAGATGACCATCAAGAAGAGCAACCCAGACCGGCGCAGAAGCTTTAGGGCTAGGCATCAGTGCGATTCTAAGCCGCCCAGCAAGCTGTCGGCTAGGTATTGGTCTTGTAAGAACTGGTAAAACAATGCGCCAGGATACCGTTAAATCGGGCCAGGATAGGCCTAGAAAGAGTCTTAGTGGCGCGGCAGATAGGAGACAGCGGGCAAAGCAAGAAAAGCCTTATAGCGTCAAATTTAAGGTTGAACCTATGCCACTGCCTGACCTACCGTTAGGCAACCGAGCTTGCTGTTGCAGGATAGGTCGCTAGAGTACCGTTTTTACATAGCCCTTATAGGCTATGCGTCTTTACCGCCTCCTTATAGAGCCTCCTAACGCTCCCGTTTAATAGCTGGCCTACCGTTTTCAAGCCTCCACTTATCCCAACGCTCCCGCTGACGCTGCGCTACCGTTTGGTAGTGTTCCTTGCCCATCTTGCGAGCCTTGGTAGGACCGGTGACGCTCCCGCCTTTCTTGCCTAGCCTGGATAGGTATGCTTTTATAATTTGGTCTTCGGTCATATTTTGATTGGTTTCTTATAAATGCCTACGCTTCCGTTTGTAAAGGCAAAATGCCTGGACTGCCATTTATGGTGCAAGTGGATGAATAGGTAAACCGGCAAGGGGTGGAACCTTGCGGTTATTTAGACTATTTAAGATAACAATTCTGAGGCATGGCCGCAAAAGTATTTACCCTTAGCGCACCCAATTAAATCGGAAATAGAATGAAAATTCATATAACGATAGTTTTTCCGCATCCATTCAATTCTTTCCTTAGTCGTAAATGATTCCCAAACTTCTGCGGCCTGCTCATCCTCAAGGGTGGAATAATCCTCTTCATCAAGCACCGGATAAGAATCAATTTTTTCGCTTATTTCAATTCCTATTTTGTTGGAATCAGATCCCTCCAGCACGCTTATGGATTCCCACCATCCACAAGCCCAATGCCCGAAACGATCAATTCTTACGCTATCGGATTCACCGCCTAGCATTTTAAGGGCTGTTCTCCAGTTGCTTTCGGTAAGGCAATCTGAATCCCTATTCCTGGTCATAACGCATAGCCATTTGTCCTCGGGGACCTCGCCCATGTAGTTAGACAAGGAATCAAAGCCGCTTGGATTTTTAACTATTTTGCTTAATTTCGGTAGGTTCATGTTTTGCGTCCCTTTCTTTTAGTTTCACGCACGCCGTCACCGGTTGCGCTGCCGTTTGTTAGGACTGTCCAGGCTATCGCCCAGGAATCAATCCATTGCATCCCCCCTTGCTAGGAGGGGATGACATGGAGTGACTATTTCCTAAGCATAAAGGCCACCCAAGAAGCTAAGATGGCTCCAAGGATCAGCCCATGGGCGAAGTAGACGGCGTTGGTCATATTACCATTTTTCCTTTCTTATTGTGTAGTTTGTAGGTCCCATAAACCTCCGCCAAAGTTCAGCACGCTCTAGCGTAGTGAATCGCTGGACGAAGGAGCCGGAGCGAGTGTAGATGGCGAAGCAGATCATTTCCGCTTCTCCATAATTCCTTCGGCCAGCTTCCGATACTCTCCGCTTCCGTGCCAAGGCACTAGCTCGACAACATAGGATGTTGAGCCAGTTTCCTTGCAATTGTTAAGACTCACCCGAACCGCTCCATCCCAACTTGCGGCGTGAGTGGTTAATTCCCGATGACCGCATCGTGTGGCCATTCCTTTTGCTCCTTTTAGTGTTCCATATAGTGCGCTCATTGTGTGTGTTTCCTTTCTTTTGGTTTGCCTTGGCTTGCCTAGCGGTTTGCCTTGGTAAGTGATAGAGTATTGCAAGCGGAACGCATGGCAAGCACTTTCTTTTGATTATTTTGATGATATAAGTGGTGCTTATGGATGAACCAAGCGGATCTCCAACCGCAAAAACCGGACGACCTAGCGCATATTCTGATAAGGTTGCTGACGAAATTGTGGCGGCTTGTCGTAGCGGATTTACAATGGAGAAGGCTGCCGAACTTGTGGGCCTTGAGCCTAAGACTGTTCAGAATTGGGTAGGAAAGCGCAGAGAGTTCGGGGAGCGTATAAAAAAGGCCAGGCGTGAGCATGAACTATCCTTATTGAGAGATATTGAACTTGCAGGTGCAAAGTCCTGGCAGGCAAAGGCTTGGATGGCGGAAAGGGTGTACAATTATTCTCAGCCGAGCGCGCGATTGCAGGTGGCCGGTGAAGTTCAGCATGGAATTAGCGGGAATTTAGTTGCCATGCTTGCGGGTATAGCCTCAAGAAAAAAAACAGAGACCACCGAAAAACGACAAATCAAGAATGCAACGATATCAGTTGATGCACAAGAACTTCCAAAACAAATTGAAAATCAAAAGTCTAACAATAATTATTGTATCAACTTTGATAACAATGCTAATAATAAACAACTTGCAGAACACAATTTGCCAAAACAACGCCATAAGCAAATGAGACGAAGAAAACCCAGGTCTGAATCATTGGCCAAGTACCCCACCACCACGCCCCCTGCCACGCCCCCAGCCACGGTTTAGAATCGCATAACCCCCCTAAACAATTCTGGCACAAAACAAAAAGAGGTGTAAATTACGCAACATAAAAACAGTGCAAAATAAGTCACATTGGCAGAAATATGGCAAAAGACACAAGAGCAAAATAAGCAGAGATATTCGTGCTTATATCATTGATATCAAATCAAAAACCCCATGCAAGGACTGCGGAAAGATATTTCATCCAGTAGCAATGGATTTTGATCACATACATGGATACAAAAAATTTCAAATAGGATCATCAAATTTGAGCAGTTGGAAAGCGATTCTTAATGAAATTTCTAAATGTGAAATAGTTTGCTCAAATTGCCATAGGGTTAGAACATTTGTAAGAAAACTTAGCAAACAAGAAAAGCATGAAAGTAATGATGCACAGCTTTATTTGAGCATATAAAATATGCCACGCCCCCCCAAGAAGAGCGCAGAAGAAATTCTTTCAGACCTATCTAGGCCAACTCCATTTGCCCGTGATGTTCTTGGAATAAACTTATATGATTGGCAAAAGAAGGTTCTTGCAGATTTGGAACAAAGAGATTGTCGAGTCGCTCTGCGTGCAGCTAATGGTTCCGGCAAGACCAGCACAGTAATTTCAGCCATCCTGCTATGGCACGCACTCGTTTTTCAACGCTCAATAGCCGTAACAACCGCCGGTGTTTTCCGCCAAGTCGAATCCCAGCTTTGGCCTAGCATGAGATCCCAAATCGCCAAGCTTGGTGGCCCCTGGGAGGTCACCAGTGGCGAGATCCGCTACCTGCACCCTAACGGCAACACATCGCGCATTATAGGCTATTCTGCGACCGATCCTGGGCGTGCTGAAGGATGGCACGCAGAAGACCACGAACACCATCCATTGCTCATGGTTGTGGACGAAGCCAAGACCGTAGCTGACCCATTGTTCGAGGCCATCAGTCGGTGTCAACCGACGCGACTGCTAATCGCCTCATCACCGGGAGGTAGCAGTGGAGCGTTCTACCGGGCTTTCACCAAAGAGGCCAATATGTGGTCCAAGCACGCTGTTACTGCCTTTGATTGCCCCCATATTACTCAGGCACAGATAGACGAGGTCATCCAGCGGTACGGCGAGAAGCACCCGTTGACCAGGTCAATGATCTATGGCGAGTTTGTTGACATAGGCAACGAGAGTCTGGTTATTAGCCTAACCCAGCTTCAGAACTGCTTTAACAGCCCACCTCAGTTCAAGCCAGGGATTAGGGTAGCCGGGGTAGATTTTGCCGCCGGTGGCGATGCCAACGTACTATGTATTAGGGATGGCAATAAGGTGCTACCCATGATCGCATGGCGCGAAAGGGATACGATGGCGGCTGTAGGTAGGTTTATTGTTGAGTTTAAGAAGGCTGGGCTAGAAGCCAGTAACATTTACGCTGACGCCAGCGGTTTGGGCATGGTTATGTGCGATGCCCTGGCTGAATCTGGTTGGCCGGTCAACCGGGTTAACTTTGGGTCAACCGCCTATGACAACGATGCGTATACCAACAGATCGGCTGAGATGTGGTATGGCATGGCCAAGAAGATCGAGGATGCCGAGATCATTTTACCGGATGATGACGAACTGACGGCGCAACTAACCTGTCGGCGCAGCATGACCAACTCCAAGGGTAAGCTTGGCGTGGAATCCAAGGACTCGATGCGATCCAGGGGTCTGGCAAGCCCAGACAGAGCCGATGCCCTTGCCCTGTGCCTGGATGGTGGTAACATGAGATGGGATTTGACTTTTCCCGTTGAGAAGCCAACGTGGAAGTCGCTTCTATCCATGATTGAGTCGCACGACCCGGTTATGGCTGGATTTGACCCAGGAGGTTAACATTATGAACGCATGGAACTGGATTACTGCTAATTGGACTAGCATCGTTGCCGCTGTTGGTGGCATCGTTCTGTCCGCCCGCATCATTGTAAAACTGACCCCGACCCCGGCTGATGATTCAATCCTTGAAAAGATTGTCAACTTCCTCAAGTCGATTGGTCTGAAGATTGACTAATCTTTCGTGATCGGTGCGATACTTAACATCATCGCATCGGTTCTTCGCCTCATCCCCGGTTGGCGGGAAAAGCGTATTGACAAAATTGAGGGTGAGTGGCGCGACAATAACTCTGCCATTGATGCTGACCTTGGCCCTAAGCCTTGGTGGTTGCGCCAGTACAACGAGTCCGTTGACCAAGACAAGCGGAGCGGTAACTGATTTAATGTATGATGAAAATTATGTTCAAATTCGCAACAGCAGTCCTGAGGTCAAAGCCTGGGCAAGAAAAGCTTTGCATTACGTCAACGATCTGTCATACGAACTGAATAGGGAGCGAGAGAAATAATGGCTGACAACAATCCACGCGCAACGTATTATCAAAGAATCCTAGAGGCGTTAAACCAGCGGGAAAGCTGGGAGAATCGCCAGAGGTTGTTTTATCAGGCTCGTTACTTTGGTGTGCGCCGTAAGATCAAGCCTTGGCCTACTGCCGCCGATTTGCACGTTCAGTTGATTGATACTGCCATTGAGAAGCTGAAGCCTAGCTTCGTAAACAGCGCAATCGGCAACGACATCCTTTCCAGCTTTGTCCCGATGCGCCAGCAGTTGACCCCGATCACGGTGTCAGCCGAGCGTTGGTTTGACTACAACATGCGCGAGAAGACCAATTTCCAGAAGGAGATTGTGTCGGTCATCGACAACATTCTTTTGTTTGGCCGTGGCGTTGCCAAGGTAATTTGGGATGAGGACAAGAGGCAGATTCGCTTTGACGCGATTGATCCTTTCCATATCATCGTTCCTTCCTACACCAAGGAGTTCAAAGATGCGGATTTCATCGTACACATCATCTCGACTAGCATCGACTCCTATAAGGCAAATCCCGCTTACAAGCAGAACGAGGAACTCATCAAGATCATTTCTGGTAAACCCTCCAAATCGGTGGGCTTACGAAGTGAAATTCAGGATGAGATTTATCGGCGCGAGGGAATTACTCAGGAAGGCGAGAATGATCGCATCATTCTTTGGGAAATGTATACGCCGACCAAGGACGGCTGGAAGGTAGAAACCTATAGCCCCCTCCAGATCCAGACCGACATCCGCAAGACTTTTATTCTGCCGTACAACCACGGCGAACCTCCCTTCGTTGACTTCCCATACGAGGTCACCGGGGGCGGTTGGTATAGCCCAAGAGGAGTGGCCGAAATCCTACTCCCAGGCGAGAACCTGCTGAATAAACTCAAGAACAGCCTCTCGGACTATGTGGAGCTTGCCAACCGACCCGTTTTTGAAGCACAGAACCCGATCTCGCTCAACACGGCGAATCTGAAGATGCAACCCGGCCAGATCCTTCCGCAGGGTCTAAAGCCGGTTCAGTTCAGCCAACCTCCGTTTGATTTTCAGCGTTTGATGCTGGAAGAGCGGATGCTGGCAGAACAACGCATGGGTAACTTCGATATGAGCGCGGCTGGTCAGTATTCTGGGGCGGACCGCAAGACTGCCACCGAGGTGCAGGCTATCCAAGGTCAGGCTGCTGCTTCTGGAGACTTACGCAATCGGATCTTCCGCATGAGCTTGGCGCATTTGTTCAAGCAGTGCTGGTCGCTTTACACGCAGTACAACAAGAAAGACTTGATGTATCGATACGCCGAGGAAACCGGGCAGATGGTGCCGGAAGGTATCCATGCCGAGTACTCCATCGAACCCAAGGGCGGGTTGGATTTTATCAATCGCCAGTTCGCACTTCAAAAGTCCGTGGCCCGGATGCAGATGTTCCAAAACAATCCTTTCGTCAACCAAGGCGAATTGGTCAAGTCGGTGCTGGAGCAGGACGATCCTTCATTGGTTCGCCGGTTGTTCCAAGACCCGCAGGCCGCTTCTGGCGACCAAGCCGAGGATCAGGCCACCGAAATTGCCACCATGCTTGCCACCGGATTTCCTGTGGCCATCAAACCTTCAGACGATCACAAGGCTCACATCTCTGTGCTATTTGCCTTTAACCAAGCGGCTCAAGCCCGCCAACAGCCTGTAGACCAGGCAGCCATGCAAGTACTCATGGCGCACCTCCAACAGCATTTGGCTGCCCTGGAGAAGATCGACCCAAACACATCCCGCGCGATCCAGAAACAGCTTCGTGATGCGGCTAAAGCCCAGATTCAGCAAGCCCCTCAGGGCATTGGTGAAAACATGGGACCGACCAGCCCCGCACTTGCGACTGCTGCTTGAAGGTACCGGTAATGCGGGATGCCTTCCAACAGGAAGGCTTAAAACATCTTTGCGAGTGGGCTAATAAAGAAGGTGCGGTTGGCAAGGCGGTTGAAATTGGCTCCTACAGCGGTGAGGGTACGATTGTCATCGCCAAATACTTCAAGGAAGTGCTTGCCGTAGATCCATGGATAAACGGCTACGACATCAATGACCGGGCGAGCCAGCAATGCCCGATGAAATTTGTTTTTGAGAAATTTCAAGAAAATACCAAGGGTCTTGGTAACGTAATGTTTAGTCGCGGGAAAAGTCTTGACGCGCTGGAGTTCGTCAAAGATGGTGAGTTGGATTTTATTTATGTTGACGGCGATCATAGGTACGAAGCGGTCTTGGCTGACATCAAGGGTTGGATGCCAAAACTTCGTAACGGAGCGGTGCTTGCTGGACACGATTGGAGTTTCAAAGATGTACAAAAGGCTATACACGAGACGCTTACAGGTAAGGAAGCCGTACTTTTCCAAGGTGATTCATGGGCGGTAAAGCTATGAGAAAATTAAAAGCAGCACTGGCGTTTATTCGGGACCAGGAATGGGTTGAGGAACCTAAGTGGCTTGAGGAAGACGAGAAGGCGTTGACCGCATTCCTTGGCACGCCAACTGGGAAACGCCTAAGTCTCATCTTGCTCAATCTTACTTTGCGTCAAAATGCGTCTGCGGTGATGAAGAAACCAGAGGGACTTGCGGACGCTTGTGGTTATGCTAAAGGGTTTAGAGGTTGCGTGGCGACTCTTGAGTCGCTTGCAACCACAAAATTAAACTCCGCCATTGCTGGCTACGGTGATGGAGAGGATGAACCAGTAGCAAACTAACCTAGTGCCTTGACTGACTCCCAGGGCAATTAGTGTAAGAAAGGGTCAAATGGCCGATTCAAATAACCTGACGGAAGTTGATATGCTAGCAATGGCAGCCGCAGCCGATGAGGGAAGGGAATATATCCCCGAACCCAAAAAGGATGAGGAAACCAAGGTTGAGCATATAGCTTCTGAAAAGGCCAGCGGAGATACCGAGCAGAAACCCGCGCCTGCTGAAGAAGCCAAAAACGAAAAGGATGCTTCGAGTGAAGCACCTGTATCCGAAGAGAAATCCAAGGATGCAAAAAGTTCTTTAACAACGCAACCTGATGAAACCAAGTCGGAGTCGGCTTCCGAAGAGAAGAAGCCTACCCGTTACGAAAAGGCCAAGTCACGTCTTGAAAAAGAGTGGGAGGATGTCAGGGCGGAAAAAGCAAGATTAAAAGCGGAGCGCGAAGCCATTGAAAACGCCAAAACGCAGGCTACACAGTCTGGTTCTGAAACGCCGAAAAGCGGAAGTAGACGCTTTAGCGCGGAAGATTACCGAGAGGCGGCAAAGAGCTATCGTGAGGAAGGCCGCGATGATCTTGCAAAACTCGCTGACCAAAAAGCCACTGAAGTCGAGACGGAAGAGCGCAGGGAAATCGAGCAGAAAACCCAGGCAGAGCTAAAGTCTGCGTGGGATAAAAATTTGCTGGAAGAGGTCGAGAGCAATCCAGACCTCAAGGATTCCAACAGCGCGCTTTACAAGGCCGTATCGGAAATGCTCCAAAACCACGCTATCCTTCGCAATTATCCTGCCGGGATCAAGGATGCTGTGGGGATCGCCAAGATCCGCATCAAGGCGGAGGCCGCCTCCGATTTGGAAAAGAAGGTTGCAGAGTATGAGCGAGAAATCGCCCAACTCAGAAAAGCGACGATGCCCGCTTCGGGTCAACCGTCCGCGCCGAAAAAGACTAAGGCGTTCCATGAACTCTCCCTGGAGGAGCAGGAAAAGGAACTCTTTAAGATGGCTGTGGAAGCTGACCGGAATGGCTGAGTCACAACAAAGGATATAAACTAAAATGGTTACCACTGGTTCAGTCTCGGCGCAGTTCCAGACGTACTTCTCGAAGTCGTTGCTGGAGCGCGCGCTCCCCTTGCTCCAAATGGAGCAGTTCGCAATGAAGGTTCCTTACCCCACCAAAACGGGCGGGAACAAAACAATCCGGTTCTTCCGCTTCGGAGATCCGTCAATCAGCGCAATTGCCAACCTCTCGGAAGGTACTACCTCCGTTAGCGGTGACGAGCGTGATCTGACCCTCTCCTCGGTCGAAGCCACCCTGGTGCAGTACGGCTCCAAGATCATCCTCACGGACGTTCTCTTGGCCACCGAACTCTTCTCGCACCTCGCCCAGGCCACCAAGCAGCTTGGTGAAGATGCCGCCCTCCACGCAGACACCCTGTGTCACCGCGCGTTGGTGCAGGATTCTTCCACAAGCACTGGTACCGGCGTTGCCACCAAGTCGTATGCCCGTTATGCCCAGAACGGCACCAACGGAACGACCTTTGCGACCAACTCCACCCCTAACTCCAGCATCACGGCCACCGACCTTTTGGACGGTGCGACCTCGCTGTTCATCGCCCGCGCTCCCAAGATCAAGGACGGCTACGCCCTCGTGGCGCACCCTGCCGTCATCCGCGATCTCCAGCAGGATGATGATTGGTTGAAGGTTTCCAGCTACTCCGCCCCGGACCAAATCTTCCGTGGCGAAGTTGGAAAACTCTTCGGCGTTAGCGTGATCTCCAGCACCAACGTGCAGACGTTCAATACCTCCGCCTCTGGCGTGACCGAGAATACGGTTGCCACCGGCGCGGCCTACGCGAACGTGTTGCTCGGTGGTGGTGCGTTTGGTGTTCCTAGCCTGTCATCCGTGGCGGCTTCCGGTTCGCCCTTCGCTCCGAAGGTCACCATCATTGACGCTCCTGATAAGTCCGACCCGTATGGCCAGCGCATCGTGGCGTCCTTCAAGACGTTCTACGCGGCCAAGCAGCTCGACCCTCGGTTCTTCCGGGTGTTGTTCAGCAAGTCGAACTACAGCTAATAATTAAATGGGAACCCTAGTTATCGCTATGGGTCGCCCAGGGAAAGCTGGGGAGGATAAAACCTCCCCAGCTTCTTCCTCAATGGAAAAGCCAATGCACAAAAAAATAATGAAATCCGGCATGGTAATGTTGCCAATCTCCAAGTTCGAGGTGAACGATGGCGGTGAAGATGTTACCCCGGAGGTTGGAGATTCCGTTGAACTTTCTGGCACAATCAGCATGATCGAAAATGGCATTGCCCACGTTAATGTGGAACACGCCATGACCGAGAATGAATCTTCTGACAAGTCTGAAGACAAGTCCGAAGGTGAAGATTTGATGTCGGAAGAAGAGCGAATGATGAAGCTTGCCGAAGAGTCCGATAAGGAGAACTATAGCTAATGCCTGTTTACCAGTACGAGGACACCAGAAATGGGAATGTTGTCGAACTGGAAAAGGCTGTGGCCGAAAGGGACAAAGTCCCGCGTTATCTTAAAAGATTCCAAGTGCCTGCAAGATTGACCCTAGTGGGGGTTGGCGAACCCCTCGACAATCCGCTGGGTGTCAATCAAACCAATCTTATGAAGGGGTACTACCGCCAGGAACAAAAGCTTGGCAGTAGGTTTAAGAGCCAATACACGCCAGATAGTATCAAACGTGCGGCTTTAAGGAGAAAACAAAATGGCTAAAGAATTTGTACGTTCTGAACGGAAGGCCAAGGGTCGGGCGATCCGCTTTGATACCCAGGGTCAAACCAATGTGTTTGAGATTACGGCTGCTTCCAGCGGCGGCACGGTTAACACCGTTGCCACTGCTCCGGCCTCGCTGAACGTGACGCTCAACGGAACTTCTTACCGCATCGCGTTGCACAGCTAATGCGCCTGCTATCTCGCCTTACATTGGGTAATGGTGGGACGATCATCGCATCGTCGGCTTCCACGAATACTGGAAGCTACGATGCGGTGACCGCACTTACCCTGTCCACGGCAACTCTTGTGATTAGCGGAGCAACCAGCACGGCAACCCTTACGGCAGGTGTCACTGTTTTTGGTGACATCGACCAGGTTGCGTTGACCGGCGGTGGTTTGGCTATCTACGCTCGCAAAGATTAAGGAGGCCCACTATGGGTCGTCAGTGGAATACGATTATTGAGAGCCTTGGTCCGCTTACCGGCGGATCAATGTCTATTAGCGCAAATCTTACTGACATTGAGGCTTTACTTACCACTATCCAAGCAGATATTGCGGATGGTATTCAATCAACCAAGGGAACAACTACTACAGGAACGCTGACTGCCGGAACTACCAACGGAACCTTGTTTGCTGCTAAAGCCAACCGAAACTATCTTTTGGTGCAATGCACCAGCGGCACGGTGTTTATTGATACGAATGGTACGGCAACGCCATCCAACGATGTCCAGTTGACGAGCGGACAGGGAATTACTTGGGAAGGCTCATTCATTCCAACTGGAGCAATCGCAGCCATTACATCAACCGGAACAGCTAGGTTGGTTGGGATTGAAGGTTAGTTTATGGGTTTTTTTGGCGGCGGTGGAGGAACAACTCCTGTAAACATGGCTGGAGCCAGCAGTGGGACTGCTGGAACGGCTGGGTATGTTCCGGCTCCTGCGGCTGGTAAAAATACAAGAGGATTATTTAGCGATGCTTCTTTTGCAGAAATTCCTCTTTTTCCTCAATATAAGAATACTGCAACTGGCGCATATATATCAACATGGTCTCCGGCCCATTTTGACGGAGGTGGATATAGCGGTACAAGGGTAAGAAATTTTATGCTTGTTTATGTCCCCGCATCAGGAGTTGTGGATAAGCTTACATTTTTAACCGCAGGCGCCGGAAGCCCTGCTGTAAACATGCACATTGCAATGTGGGAGTCGGCAGAGGATGGAACTCCGTCTACCTATGTTACTGGAGCAACCGCATCAAGCGGAACTGCTGCATCAACACTTGTTGATGTGACCGTATCGACAGCATCAGTTAATCGTGGATTTTACTATTTAAGTCTAACAGCAGAAACGCAAACAAATGTAACAATAAGAACAAATGCAACGCCATCATATTTAAAGCAATTTATTGGTGGAAGCAGTTTGCAGGGGAGTAATAATTTTACATTTTCATACACTGCAACAACATATAGCCAAAGTACGCATGAAACATTTACTATTGGGGCACCTGCAAACACAATGTTTCCAGTAATGGCTTTTCAATACGTCTAATATATGGGACACAAAATACTTCATCATTATTTAGACGGAACATCATTCTTTGAGGACACACGCACCATCGAGGAAGCCCACGAAGAGAACCTAACCCGCATCCGTGAGCTTGTGACGGCTAAAATACTTGAGGCTGGATATGATGAGGTCTGGCAACGCAATGCCGCTTTGGGCGTGTTGACGAACATCGAAGTCGAGCAAGGGCGTGAGTTTATTGCCAACCTGCGATCCGCTTATCACGACTACAAATCACGACTTTTAGAAAGCACCAGGGATGAGGCTGATGGAATCAAGTTCAACATGCCATGATAAAGTCACTCGCCACCTGGCTCACCAATTTGAGTTTGCGTTTCTTGATGACGCGCTCGGAGTACGCCTGTTTCAAGGAGGCGTTGAAGTTTGCCACCGAGAACAACACGATGGTCAAGGAGACCAAGTATATTGGGAAGGTAAAGCACCTGTTGAGCGTCAATCGCTCCATCAAGCGGATTGTGGAGGAAGGCCGGAATCGGGACGAGATTGTGGATGCTGTTGTCCATCTTGCCGTGGCATTAAAGTATCTGGAGGGTAGGGGTCGTGAGTCTTGATGAGGTATCAGACCTTAAAGACAGGGTGGCAACCGTATCAGAAAGGTTGGCCAGGATGGAGGAACGTCAAATGACCCTGATTTCCATGATTGAAAGGTCTTTATCAAGCTTTGGTGATCTATCCAATAGGGTAACCGCCATTGAAGGCTTAAAGACCAAGATGCTACTTGTGGCAGGCGCACTAGGTGCTATAATCAGCGTCGCCTGGGATTTCGTTAAATCCAAGCTAATAAACGGAGGATAAATGGCCACTTTAGGCACACAGAACATTTCGACAAGCTATAACCAGGTTCTCAAGACCTACGGGTCAAATATCGTTGGAGCCACGCTTGCGGCTGTATCCAGTGGCGATGAAACTGGTGTTTCAGCCCTTCAGATTTCAACTACCGGAGTTAAAAGCACGGGCACGTTTGCTGTGGATGGTGCGGCCACGTTTGGGTCAAGTGTAACCATGTCCACAGGAACCGCAACGATTGGAACACTTTCTGTAACTGCTACTGCAACTGTTGGATCTGCAAGGATTGGATCAGCTGGACCTACCGTAACAAAGGTTTCACACGGAACGGCGTTGTTCCCGTCAACAGTTGTAGGCCCATATAATGCTTCCGGAACGTCAACTGGAACATTTGGTGTGACCGGTGCGCAACTTGGTGATTTTGTGTGTGGAAGCATAAATTCCATTGGGTCTGCAACTGGGGCGGCTGGTTTTTATTGTGTTCCAAGTTTTTATGTTATTTCTTCCGATGTTGTAAGGTGGGCGATTGCCGGACCTTCATCACAAGGAACAATCGGTACAGGCATTGTTAGCGCAACCGCATGGAGGGTGACGGCTTAATATGGCAATCAAATTCAATCGCTCCCAGACCTTCGCAACCAACGGCACGGTTACTGCCGCTGGATTGCACAATCTTATTGACGGAACTGACATTTACCAAGCGTTAATTACCGATCAGCCCAGCCTTACTTCGGTTGCCACGGATGACAGCATCCTTATTGCCGATGCAAGCTTGACGGCAGGTGATGCCCCAAGGCAGACGACTGTATCCAATTTGTTTGATGATGCGCTTACCGGCGGAACTTATACAAATCTAAACCTTACCGGAGCGTTGACTTTCGGTACGGCCACAGGAAATCGCACTGTTTCAACAAGCGCAACGATTACCACCGGAACAATTCCCAATCTTACCTCAAGCACTGCAAGCATTACGATTGGAACGATTCCAACGCTTACGGCTGGCACCACGACGGCTACGGCAGAGAATGTTACCAACGGAACAATTCAATCGCTTACATCAAGCACTGCAAACATTACTGGTGGAACTTTTGGTGGAATCATTAATTCAACAGGAACATTTTCAGGATCAATTAACAGTACAAATGGTACTATTATAAATTTATCAACAACTCTTGCTGGAGATGTGTCAATAAGTCAAGGAACTGCGACTCTGTCAACAACCGGAGTTACATCAGGAACGTATGGAAACTCTTCATCTTATCCAATTGTAAATGTTGATTCCAAGGGAAGAATATTAACCGTAAGCACTGCTGCCGCAAGTTCAAGCATCGGTACAAATAGTATTTATTTTGATGCTTTATCAACAAGCACAAGCGAATCAACTAATGTGGCCAAGCGGGTTGCGAAGGCATGGGCATCATGGAATGGATCAACCGATGTAATAAGAGATTCATTTAACGTCCATTCAATCACGCATGGAGCCACTGGAGAATATACTGTAAATTTCAAAACATCAATTGGAACAGGAATGGGATTTTCAGCAGATGGGAATCTTTCCTCATCGTTTAATTATGTTGTAAGCTCAGACATTTCGTCAGCAACCTCATTGAGGGTTATTTCTTGTACGGCTGCGGCAGTTAAAACAAATCTTGATTATATTTCTGTCGTTGTATTTGGAGCATAATATGGCTAAAATTATTGCATATAATAATGCTGGTTTTCTTGGAGTAATCATTCCTGTCTTGGATGATGAATCAAAAATTTCACAATTTGCGTCAGAAAACATACAGGCTGGTGTTGAATATATTATTATTGAAAATTCAGAACTTCCATCTGACCATACCTTTCGTGATGCGTTTGAAATAAATGGAGGAATTAAGTTTAACCCTGACAAGGCTAAAGCAATCTGGAAAAATAAATGGCGGGAAGCGCGCAAATCAAAACTTGCTTTACTTGATATTGATTTTATGCGCTCTGTTGAATCTGGAAATAAATCAAAACAAACAGAGATTTCCAACAAGAAGCAAGCATTGAGGGATGTGACTTTAACCGAAATACCAGGCACCACGCCCGAAGAAATTAAGTCTGTCTGGCCGGAGGTGCTAAATGACCCTATCTGAAATAGCCCAATACGCCGGCGAGAAAGTCGGCAAGACCGACTCCGACACATTATTGTTTCTCCAAAAAGCCGCAAGCTTGGCTTACCGGCGGGTATGGAACTTTGCGCCATGGCGCGAGACTGTAACCAGCTCAACCTACTCGGTTGGAACCAACCGTACGATTACACTTGGTTCCAATGTGGAAACTCCGTTGTCTGTTTCCTACGATAAGTCCGAGGTAGACCCAATTGATTTGGCAACAATTATCAGCCAGGATGCGGATTTGCTCGAGGAAACAAGAACTGGAACTCCTGTGCTTTATCACTTTACTGGTCGCAATACCAGCGGAATTGCCCAGCTTGATCTTTATCCAAGGCTCGCTACGGCTGGAACAGAAACTTTGCGAGTTGTGGAAAAGCTGAAGTGCCTAACCCGCACAAACATTGTCGTTGACTTCCCGCCATCCACCGAGGCTCTGAATGACGAGCTTCGTCTGCCTCATGTCCACCAGGTCATTCTTGCCCTTACGCATGCCGATGCCTTGGAACGTGAACGGCAATACGCCAAGGCGCAGGCTGTGGTGCAATCAGCCAATGCGGATCTGGCGGCGATGGCCAATTATGAACTCAGCCAGGTTGGTGGGGTCAAGCAGATTACCCCAGTTAGCCTTGGCGACTTGATGACCGAAGAAATCACGGCTGCTTAAACCACAGGGAGTCTAGGTGCCATACTACTCCGACAATCTGGACGATCTGCTGGCGTTTGACGGCATTCGCAGTTTTGCGGGTGGTCAGGCTAGCGGATTGCAGTCTGACCTGTTGGCAGAGAACCAGGTAAGCCAACTGGTCAATATGACCCTGTCGCCAAGGGGTAGCCTTGAAACCCGCACCGGAGCCACCTCGTTTTGTACGACTACTACAAGCCAGCTTGGTTCAGTTGGTGGCATGCGGTATTACGACACTGCTTTATACGAATATCTTTTGACTGTAACCCAAGGGCGTTTTTACAGCATTAATTCTTCTGGAAGCGCGGACATTCACCCAGCAGACGAGACTTGGGGTGCGGTCAACAGAACTTGGGGATCTGAAGACCAAGCATGGGCTGACGGATTTTCATCTGTTTATGATGTGCCTGTGGCCATGGCGCAGTTCAATGACAAGATGTACATGGCTGACGGAGATGGCGACCTGTATTATTTTGACGGCAACATAGCCACTAGGCAGGCAGGAAAGGTTCGAGCCATAACCGTAACTACGGCTGGAACAGGATACACCAGCGCAACTGCCATTGTCACTGGACCACAATGGGGCGGAACATACCCTCAGTTGATTACAACCGTTGCAGGAGGCGCAGTAACAGGAGTTACTGTTGTTGACGGAGGGTATGGATATAGCTCTGCTCCAACCGTAACCATTATTGGAGATGGCTCCGGGGCAACTGCCACGGCAACCGTAAGCCCTCCTCCATCCAATCTTAGGCTTTTAATCAATACCGGAAATCGACTATTTGCAGTCGGATCTGGCAGCCAGCGCAACACGCTTTATTGCTCGGATATCTTGGATGCGTCGATATGGGATTCGGCAAATAGTGCAGTGATTAACGGCGATGACGGTGATGAGATCACGGCAATTGTTCCATATTATCAAAACAGAATCATCGTATTTAAGAAGCGCAGGATATTCCAGGTAACCGTTCCAGACGACATGACCAGTGCGGCGGATTGGACAATCTCGCTTATTTCAAACAATACCGGGTGTGTGGCAGGGAATACCGCAGTTCAGGTAAGCAGCGACATCTTTTTCCTGTCAGACAACGGCATTCGGTCGCTGGTCAGGTCAGCGGCTGACGACTTTAGCTCCGTTGGAATCCCCATTTCCGAGGTGGTCAAGGATGTCATTCAATCCATTAACCCTGCCAAGATAAACATTGCCACCTCAATCTTTTACGATAACCGATATTTCATGGCATTCCCAACCGGAGCCAATGACTACAATGACACCATTCTTGTTTACAATACTGCGTTAAACGCCTTTGAAGGAACATGGACTCCGCAGGTTATGCAGTTTGCCTTGACCAATTTTGACAACCAAGGTTTGCGTGCCGCATTCAAAACAACCACCGGGCAGATCAATCAATACTTTGGGTATAAATCTCCATCCGCGCTTACTGCTCAAGATTATAGAGATTACGGAGTTTATGTTCAGACAACCACTACCTCCACATCAACTGGAACTGGATTTTTTGATTATCAGTCTTACATCAGAACAAAAGACTTCAACTTTGGCGACCCATTCTCCATGAAGTATGGCAGCCATTTTGAGGTTATCTTTGACGATTCCTATTCAACCGATGCCACCATATCCATCCAGCGGGACAGCGATGTTGGGGATATTGATGTCCAGCCCAACCTTAACATTGCCAGTGCGGTTCTTACCCTTGATTTTGTGCTTCCAGCCGTTCTTCCTACCTCGGTCAAGAAGCGTATTGCAAGCGATCTTAGGGTGTACGAGAAGTGGCGGTTATTGAATATCAAGATTACCAGCGCGGCTGGCAAGATGGCTATACGCCAGATTACGGCAGCGGCCAACCCAGATACCATTGAGGTGCAAAAGAGTCTATGACACCAATGGATTATATTGAGCTTTCCGGGGTGCCGGAGTCCAAGTGGCCAACTTTTAAGGAATGGTTTGGGTGGCATGAAAAGCTGGATTTGGTGGGTGTTGCCAAGGATGGGGACACCATTGCTGGTGTGGCTATTGCCAGGTGCTTAAATGATGGGCAAGATCCTGTGCATTACAAACATACCGAAGATGGCGATAATGTGTTCGTTGACTTGACCGTGACTAGTACCGATGGTATAAGTAACGCCCTGAGCCGTAAGGCTCTAAAATGCCTGCTGTCGATCCTTTGGGATCGTTTTGGTCCGCGCAGGAGGATCATGTTTAAGCGCAATGGCGCATACAAGGAGTACGATTACTTGAAATTTATGACAAAGGCTATGGCTTAACATGGGTGGCGGACCTTCTATTCCGGCACCTCCTCCGCCTCCCGACCCTAATGCGGTCGCGCAGGCCAATGCTGAGGCTTACAAAAAGAATGTTGAAACCTATATTCAGAAAGCCCCGGAAATGGCTGCCTTGGAAAACAAGCTTCGCATCCAGTACATGCCTCAACAGCGTTCTTTGGAGCGTCAGCTTTCAGCCCTCGACCAACAGGCAGCCGCCCTATCCAGCCTGCAACTTGAGCGTCAATATGGACCGCAACGTACCCTGGAGGGATTACGTCGCTCTTATGAATATAGCCCTCAGGCGTATGCTTTGAATCGTGGCCTTGGCCAGCAAATGACCCAGCAATTTGCGCGTCTTTATGGAACCTCGCCCTATGGTGCGGTTGAACCCAATGTGGCATTTGCCCCCCGCGCCATGCCTCCGCAGGACATTTACGGAACGATTGGCACAAGCATTTCCAATCCTCCGCTCCAAGGTTAAGTTATGGCTAGCAAATTAATAAACGTTCTTTATTCCCAGTCAAAAATAGCGCAAGGCCCAGAAGATTTGCCAGAAAAGTACAATGTTGATGAAGACGGGAATATCGTAACGATTGCTCCTCCTGCCTATAACGGAGGCCAAGGGACAAAAAGCATTGGTTACCGCGCAAGACAGGATGAAACCGATGCCTACCTTGGCGCAAAATACAAGAGCATTGCCGATGCAACCAATGCCGCGCAAAAGATTATATCCAAAAAATCAGAAGCCGGAATCAGGGCTGATTACGATAAAAGACTTGCGGATATTACCAGTCAGGAAAATACAAGAAATACCCTTGCTCAACAAATCGCAATGCTGGCGGGTGGTCGTCAACCGGCACAAGGATTAGATCAATTTAATATGGCTCAATCACCATCCATGACTGCATTCGGGGCAGACCGAAATTTTGGCACCTCCGATCTTGCCAACCGCCTAAACTTTCAAGTATCAGACGAGCAGATCCTAAACGACTATAATACCAGCAAGCTTGGCAGTCTTAACTCCATTGTTGATCGTGGCAATGCCCAGATCGCTGGCATCCAGGAGCGTCTTAATGCCGCGCAGACCCTGCTTGACCAACTTCCTTCCGGTGACCCTCGGCGCGAATCCAGCCAGGTGTATGTCAACCAGTTGAAGTCCGATCTGACCAGCGTGCAAAGCGCGGTTACGGATGCGACCAAACAGATCAAGGATTTTAAGCCAATCACCGCTGGTTCCCCGGAAGCCGCCAGCCAGATCACCTCTTTCCGCGAATATCTCCAGTTGCCCGAAGAGCGTGCCACCCAACAGTTGCGCCAGATTGATCCAGAATCATATAAGACTGCGGTTGGGCTTGGTCGTCAATATCGTCAGATGGCAACTCAGCCCCTTGGCGCAACCACCACTCCGCAGACGGAACAACTGCGCCAGACCATTGAGCAGGAGGCGTTAAATCAACTCCGCCTTGGCTCAACCTTGGGAGCCGAAGAAAGGCGTGGCTACGAACAGGCCATCCGTGGAGCACAGACCGCCCGTGGGAATATCTTCGGTCTTGGACCGGCAGTGCAGGAAGCGGCACAGATTGGTGCCGCCGGGGAACAACGCAAGCTTGCGCGTTATGGGGCGGCACAGCAGTTCCTTGGATCTGGCGAAACCACCGGAGCCGCTGCTGCAAGGGACTTGGCCTTGCGCGAGGGGCTGCAACAGGCACGTCTTGGTGCCGCAGCCAATTTCATTGGTGGCGGTCCTTCGCTCTATAACCTTGGCCAAGCACGCACAGGCGCACAGCAGGCTGCGTTCCAGAACTACATCCAGGCCAACCAAGCGTTGCCTGGTCAGTTTGGGCAGGCTCCTAGTACGGCACAGCCGTTTTATCAAGCGGTGGATCAAAGCATTCCTGTCAATCTTACCAATACGTTTGCGAATCTTTATGGGTCGCAGGCTAATTATCTTGCAAATACATACGGGGCGCAGGTTGGGGCGATCTCTAGGTCATACACAAGCCCGTCACAAGCATTCGGAAATGTTGCCTCTGGCCTTGGAGGATTATTTAGTTTTAGCAAAGCATTTTAACAAAAACTAGGAAAACAATATGGCAATGTTTAATTTTCAATTAGATGGAGAAAAACAGGCTAGAAAGCCAATGCGTTCATATATTGATATTGATGAAAGCGGTAGGCCGAAGGCAAGAATTTATGCAGATGAATATGATGATGTAAAGGCAAATCCTGATTTTCAACCGTTTATTTCAAACGCTGGAAAGAATATTGCGATGGCGCAGGATAACGATGCCTACCAAATGAACGAGGCAAGAATTGCTGATGTTGAGAAAAGAATAGATTTAAAAAGACAACAAACTATTAAAGCCGAAACAGAAGCAAGGAAAGCTCAAGAAGAAAATAATGTATATTATGGGCCTGATTTTCTTGGAAGTCTTGGAGGATTAAGGCAAACATATGCAGAGAAAAAAACTGCTCGCCAACAAGAACTAAAGAAGTTGCTTGAGGAGCGATCTGGATATATGGAAACACCTGAAATTTCTGCTCCGATGCAAGCAGAGGCTCCTACTGAACAGGCTCCAGCCGAACAGACTCAAGCCGCACAAAATGAGTATATAAATCTAAAAGCTCCAGATGGCAGCATGTCAAGAATTAAAAAAAGCGCGTGGAGCGGTCAATCAAAAACCAAGCCAGGCAAAAAAGTTTCTGAAGTATATTTAGATTCGGGATATTCAATCATCCCGTAAGGCAATGGCGCAGGGCTTAGATCCCGAAGGTTTGCTTGAGCCTGTAGAGCAAGCGCAAGTACAGCAAGATCCTGAGGGTCTTCTAGAGCCAAAAGCACAGGAACCAAGGCCTGAGCAACAGCAGTCCGCGCAAGATCCAGAGGGTCTGCTTGAACCAGCGCAGGAAAAGCCATCTAGGCTTGGAGCGGTGGCAAGAACTCTTGCGGAGGAATTTATACCGTCAACTGCTGCCGGACTAGCAACCGGAGCAATATCAAGACTTCCAGTTCCGGCTGTTCCAAAATTTCTTCTTGGTGCAACTGGAGGAATTCTTTCTTATGGCATGGCTGGGAAATTGCAAGAAGAGGCTGCAAAGAAGATTGCGGGAGAACAAGCAGTTGAGCAATTCAAGGCACAAAGAGAGCGCGATATAGCCGCATATCCTGCGTCAACATTTGCTGCGTCTGTGCTAACTCCAACGGCAGGTGCGGCAATTGGCGTTGGTCGCAAGGGTATTTCTACCGCTGGACAGGCAATTCGTGGCGCATTTACAAAGGCAGAAACTGCCGCTCCAGAAACGATTGAGGCGGTAGCACCAAAGGTTGCAGAGCGCGTAACAGAAGCAATTCCAGTACAACAAGAATTACCTCTTGGCGGAACAAAAACCATTGGAGAAATACAGGCAGAAAGAGCTAAACTAATACCAGAGCCAGGAAATGGTCAAAAAGTAAGTCAATTTGCTGAAAGGGTAATTACAGATCCGAAGACTCAAGATGCTGTTGCAAAAAAGATTGCAGACGAAAGATCATTGTACAACACAATGTCTCCAACAAAAATTGCAGATGACGTAAGATCTCTCAGACCAGAACAAAGAATTGCGGTTGCACAGGCTGATGACAATGTCGGGAATGTCGCAAAAGCTGTAATGATGGAAGATGCTAGAATTGCTGGAGATATTCAAACAGCAGATATGATGTTTGAAAATTTGGTTAAAAAGTTTACTGGGGCAGGTCAATTATTAAACATTGCAAAATTAATAAAAACAACTCCAGATGGATATGCCTATATTCTTGAGAAAACATTGCAACAATCTGCAAGGCAATTTGCTACAAAAGAAGAAAAAGATCTGGCAAAAGTTGGGAAGCAATTTACTCCAGAATTAAGACAAAAAGCTATTGATTTATTTAAGAATTTTCAAGCATCAGAAAAAGCAAAAGAGGATGCATTTGCTCTGGCAAGAAGCGATTTGTCAAAAGCAACTGAAAAAGCAGCAGAAGAAGCGCAAAAAAAGCTTTGGAATTCTGCTGGAGAGTTAGCTAAATTTGAGGCGGATTTAGTGCCAAAGGAAATTATAGGACAGCAAATTCCAGATTTCATTAGGGGGAATCTACTAACATCAGTGTCACAGGGTGCAAACATATTGGGAAATACCGTCAATATGCCAACCCGCGCTTCGACAAGACAGGTTGCATCCTTATTGGATCAAATAGAAAGAAATATTGTAAGGCCGGTTGTGAGCAAAGTTCCTGTTGTCGGGAAACCTTTTGCAGAAAAATATCTTGCAAAAGAAAAGCAATTTATGTCTCCGCTTGGAAAGGGTTCATTGGAAAGATTTATTGAGGTTTACAAGGCTGGAGGAAGGGGTGTCGGGAAGGGTGTGCGCGGGCTATGGGCTGGATCATTGCCAGATGGGTGGGCTG
>Ga0214923_10002755_pt1 | contig 22836 bp, 22 predicted proteins | sample LL1510_MetaG_FD_177993 | JGI IMG/M metagenome (GOLD analysis project Ga0214923, IMG submission 177993) | Freshwater microbial communities from Lake Lanier, Atlanta, Georgia, United States - LL-1510 | ecosystem: Environmental > Aquatic > Freshwater > Lake | place: USA: Georgia | collected...
TTAATATTATATAACTGGAAATAATATTAGAATTATAATAATTTCTATTATAAATATAAGATTGCTATGAGTAAAACAGATCAATTAAAAGAATTCGAGGAATTGGAAGAGGAAATAGAACAAGAGAGACCACTACAAACAAACAATATGAAACTTCAATTAGGAGATATTATTCAATTTGATGCTCCCAGCAACACTTCATTACATGATAAAATCTATTTTATCAAATTTATTAACCAAGAAAAAATAGTATTAATAAATGCTGAAAAAATAATTACATTAAATATAACACAATCTGGAAAACTAGAAGAAGAATCTATAGCAAATATATTATTATTGAGTAGGCATAAAAGTCCCAGTTTTGTTGCTCAAAATAATTTAGAAATGAAAAAATACATTTCTATTTATTTTGGAGAACCAATACCAAAAGTGTTAAATGGTATTATTACTAATATAGAAAATGATATGATAGAAATTACTACATTACCGGAAAAAGATCTATTGTATATTGATTTTGCTTATTCTGGCATTCCAGAGCATTTAAATATTGAAAAAATAATAGTTCGCGAAAAATTAGATGAAACAAAATTACTTGCATCACGTGAAGAAAAATTAACTAGCTCTTCGGATACTATAGAAGAAAGTTATTTAAATCAAGATTCTACACAAGAATTAGACTATGATTTAAAAGCATATGATGCTAAATCTGACTTAGAAAATATAATATTAGACACAATTGAACTAGGCGCAGAATTAGATGATCTAGAACACGAAGTAAATGTTTCAGAAGGAGAACAGCGCTATAGTTTAGACAAACAAACAAATGATTATTTAGATAAGTTAATAAATGCTTATTTGCCAGAGCAACGCACAGAAGAAGTGATTAATAAAATTCACAATGAGTTAAATTACTATAAACAATTACGAACATTATATTCTAATTTTGATGCCAATAACAATCCATCATTAATAGAAGACCGCGGTCAACATTATAAACATTTAAAAGAGCAATTATTTAATTTAAATAAAAAAATTTATTACATATTACCTGTGCTATCAAATGTTCGTAATTTAATAATAAATGAAACTGATGAAACAGATTTTTTAGAAGATAAAGATGCATATAATTATCAACATATTGGTGAATTTATAGAAACACTAAATACTATATCGTTAAAATGGGCAAATAATAGTTCAAAAGAAAAAATAAATAATTATAAAGAACATATAAAATCTTTGATTCAATTATTAGATAATTATTCTAATTATAGCGAGCAAAATATTAATGTAAATACACAAATCGAAATGGTAAATTCAGTAGTAGATGATTTTTATAATTATAGTATAAATAAAGGAACATTGTCCAAAAGTCGCTTTGTAATTGATGTATATAGTGAGGGATTAAATATGTTAGAAACTTATTATGTAAATAATAAAAAATTCAATAAAATAAGTAAGTTAATTCCAAATGATTTTGTAAATATTATAGGTTTTATTACACTACCATTGCCCTTATTTAATTTTTCTAAAATTAATACTCCATATACAAATATATGTGATAGGGCAAACTTAAATCTGAATTTTATTAATTACCACGAAATATTAAATAAAAATACGCACTATAATAAATATGTGTTAGAAAATTCCTACAAAGATAATTTTGTAAATAGCCACGCAAATATTCATAATAATAGCTTATTGCAAACTATTAATAATTTTAATATTGATGAATCATTAGAACTTCCTTATTTGGAAAAAATGAATTATTTACTTGAATCTTTTATACCAACAAATAGTTCATTTATTAAAGAATACATTACAATATATAAACCTACCTCTTTAGAAAATCGCAAATATAGTTTATTAGAATTTATATATGATCTACAAGGATTAAATATTGATCTCTATAATTTACATATAACAGATTATAAAAATATAAAAAAAATAATTAATTTAAACATTGATCTATATAAGAAAAATTACAAATATGAAGAGGCCAATTTTTCAAATTTTATAAGAACTATTAAAGAGGCTGCCAAAAATGATACAAAAGGAGCAAATATAAATTATTCATTCAGTATTTTAACAAAAGACTTAAAAGAGGAATTATTCAATTTTTATAAAATTGCCGAAGAACACTTAAATAACAATGAAGAATTATATAGCTATATGGTGAAAATTGATAGTGCAGAATTTTTCATGCAAAGTATTAATAAAAACATAATGGATTTAATAGTGGGCAATTTGTTAGAAAATTTTATAAAAGCATATGAAAAAGAAAAAACTAAAACAAAAGAAGAAGAAACTAAAACCAAAGATGCAGAAGTTTCATCGGCACAACAACAACAAGTTTCATCGAAAGATATATTAAAAGGTGACTTGGACAATATGCAAAATACTTGTGAAAAATATGTGTTGTCTAAAAAATATAATACATTACAATCATTAGAGAATGATAATAATAAACTTATATATTTTGATTCAATATATGATAATACTTTTTATAGCATATTAAACGAATACAAAACAGAGAGAGCAAATATGGACACAAAACAATTTATAGATTTTTTGGCAAATAAATTGATGACTGTTATGAATTTAACTAAAGTGCGAGCATTTCGCGAAGCAAAGGCAATAATAGATGAAAAAAGAGAGATAGTTGATGGTGATTATGCTATATTAGTTGATAAGGGAAGCAATAAAAATTATGTTTATATTAGGACAAACGATGTATGGTTAATAGATCCCAAATTTGAAGATAATTTTTATATTGAATCAAATCAAATTTTTTGTGATTCAAATAAAGAATGTATTTCAAAAGATGATAAATGTTTAACACTTGCTGATGCCAAAAAAGCAAATATTAATAAGGAAGTAGATGAAATATTGAAAAATTTTGAAAGCAAATATGATTTAAGCATAGAAGATATTAAAGGTAAAATCAATACTAATTATGAAAATTCTAAAACTAGAATTCAAGCAATCAATGCTATAAATAAACATCGGAGAGAAACATTAAATAACTATTTATTAAGTTTGGAAGACCCTAATGTTGGCTATGAAAATAAAGCGGAGTCTCCATATGTAAAGTTGAGAGATGGAGTATTAAAAATTAGGGACATTGCTTTTAAATATGCTACAATTAAAAAATTTTGTTTAAACTTTACACGCGAGGCAATTAAAGATGAAACACCATATATGTTGTATTGTATTAAAACAGGACAACCATTAATACCATTATTTTTATTGAAATTGGCTAATGCTTTTATTAATAAAATGGACTTTGCCAAAGAGTTAGACTACATATGTGCAGAACAAGGAACACTAAGTGATGACAATAATTATTGGGTAGATAAATATAGTGGTTATATTATTAAATCAATAGAGTTTAATAGTGATGAGGGTTATGATGAGAAAGGGTTTAAATTGCAAACACGAGCGCTATTAGAAAATGAATATACTATTAGTCCTGATGCACAAGTTACAGAATTAACTAAATCAAAATCGTCAAATCCAAATACTCAAATAATATTAAATATAGTCAAGGCAATGACTTTAATGATTGGTATTAATTTATCACATAACCATGAATTAATTATAAATAATGTAATAACTATTCAAAATTCGAGCATTCCTACAAAAAAACAATATGACGAAATTCTTTTAAAATCTACAAAAAAAGAAGGAAAAGTTAAGGCTATGCCGAGCTACGAAGAAACATATAATTCCTCATTATTATTATTAACACTTACCTTTATAATATATGCTATTCAAATAAATATTCCGTCTTTAAAATCTAAAAAAACATTTCCGGGATGTATTAAATCATTCAAAGGATATCCTTTAGACGGAGAACAAGATAAAACAACGCTTGCCTATATATCTTGTATAGCAAATAAAATAAAAAGTTCAATACAACCTTGGAATAGTATATTAAAAATGTCTGAGGCCACTATTATGAAAAAAATAGAAGCACTTATAGAGAGATATATTATAACAAACAAAGAATTAACAAGTCATTTAAACAAAAAACGTGACTACTTATTATCAGAAAAAGTAGCTGATGATGCAATTCCAGAATATTTATCTATTAATAATTGGCATACATTTAATCCTCCATTGTATGATATAAAAATTTCATCTGAAAATATTAGCGCTATTGATGATGGTTTTAAAACTACATTATATGAAACATTTGCTCGCGGGGAAAAAAATAATATTAAAGAACTAATAGAGTCGAAAGCAATATTTTCAAGTTATTATATTATAGAAAAAATACAAAATATTGTCAAAAAGAATACTCCACTATTAAAAAATTCAAATGATAATCCATTTTTAGAAAATGCGTGCTGTAATTCAAGCAAAAATACAAGCGAATACTTTATGAACGAAGATAATTCAATTGAAACGAGTAATAAGACCGTTAAGTTTTATAATAATATTTTAAATAGCATTGATCTATTGACTTATGCTCCTCAATTATATAATCAGGAAAATACAAAACAAAAAATAATTTCACAAACTACAAGTTTTAGCGAAGACTTAGTTTATAAAGCGTTTATATATTTCTGTAATTTTGCTAATTTATTACCAATCGATGAAGAATTAAAAGGATTATGCTTAGATAAACCGACAAACTTTGATAGTAATAAACAATTAAAAGAAATAATAGAATCTCTCAAAAGCGAGGGCAAAGTTTATAATTTTTCCTCTTTTGTAGAATTAATACACATTGTAAGTAAGAAAAATATAATACATATAGCAACAAATTATCCTATTATAAATAACATTGAGTTGATGCGAATACTAATAGAAGCATATACACAAAATAGCTATTATAAATTAGATGATGAATTTATAAATAAATTGGAAAGTTTATTAGATGAGTTTTCTATTGTAAGTAGTGAAAGTTTGGAACTTCGTAATTTCAAAAATTTTTTGGGAAAATCGGTCTTGTTATTAAAGCAAAATATACTACAAATAATAAGTAAACAATCTAATATTAGTAAAAGTGATTTTGCTAAATTCTCTCAAAATTTAAATATAGCAATCGATGTGGAAAATACTAAATTTCATCAAAATTATATTATGAACTTTATATATATTTTTCCATGCATTATTGTAAATAAAAATGTAAACTATGGAGCAATTCCAAAACATTGGAAATTATCAGATATTCATAATAAAGATATTTATAACATAGTGCAAAAATATTATAATGCTATTAACAATTTTAACGCAAGACCAGAATTAATAGTAGCGTTTAAAATAATATCCAAAAGGTGCAAAATATTGCTAGAGTTAATGCCTGTATTTTTATATAATAAATTTCTTATGTCTGACTATTCTTCGTCTAAAACAGTAAAAATTAATAGTATATTTGACGAAAAAGTAATTCTATTATTTTATAACTATGTATTTTATACTTTATACAATGAATTATTAACTATTAGTGACTCTCCTGAGTTTTTATTACAACTACAAGATTTACAAATAAATGATTATGACAAAGATGAATTTTTGAAAAACAGTGTAAATTATATACTCGAATATTCAACCATAATGAACAATCATTATAATTTAATTAATAATGGTTATAAAAAAGTAAAAGACAAAATTAATATGGCAAAAGAAAAAGAAAAAGATCTAATCACCGATTTTCTTAAAAATCTCTCCGATGAAGAACGTGAAATTGAAAATATTTTGAAAAATAACAAATTAGAAAAATGGAACAAGGGTATGCAAAAGGGTATAACACAATATGTTAAAGAAAACTATGATGAAGAACGCGAAGCGCTAGAAAAACAAGCAATAAAAGAGAAAAAATTACAGCAAAATAATAATGTCACGGCAATGAATAAAGAATTATATGATTTGGCTATGGATGAACAAACATTAAACGATGAGGCAATTGATTCCGAAGAATATAGTATGAATAATATACCAGATGATGATGATTTTGATTATGAAAATGAGGAAGATGGAGATTACGCAAACGGACCTAATGAAGATTATGATTAACAACTTAATCTAAAATATAATTTTTTGCTAGAAAAGAAGTATTTTATAATGTATTATTTTTATAATGTATTAATTTTATAATGTATTAATTTTATAATGTATTACTTTATAATATATTATATATTATGACTGACTTCTCGCCTTCTAATTTTTTGAGCGAGCTATATAAGGAACATTATTTAAAATATTTGGCTAGTAAAAATATTGATCCTAATAATGAATATACAAATAACTGGTGCTTTGAAGGAACAACACTTGGTTTTGTGCGAAATCAATTAGCGTTTGAAGGAGATAAAATTACTATAGAAAATAATTATAAAAAACATTATGAATTATTAAGATTAATAATATATAAATCTTGCAAATATAGGGATAATAATGATACAAATTACATTGAGTTTATCCAAGATATTTTATGGATACTATTAGAACAAGAAGGTATTTCTTTAGCACATGTAGTGCCGTATACTGATAGACTTTATTCACTATTATCAAAACCGCCACTGCGCTATATTTTTAATGATAAAACTGATAATACTATTAAAATTTCTAATACTTCTGTTCATAAACTTTTAAAAAATATTAATAACCACATATGTAGTGTTATAGACGAACACAAATCTACAAAAACTACTGCCACTTCAAGGCGTTTTACAATTTATAAACATAAAAGAGGTGGAAAAAAAACAAAAAAAAGAAAGGCAAAAAAACACAAAAAATATAAAAATTAAAATTATTAAAATAGTTTAATAATAATTTAATAATAATTTAATAATAATTTAATAATAATTTAATAATAATTTAATAATAATTTAATAATAATTTAATAATAGTTTAATAATAGTTTAATAATAATTTATAAAATACTAATGGAACAAAACAAACCACTAACATTTATTGATTTATTTTGTGGAATTGGTGGATTTCACCAAGCATTAAAAAAGTTAGGCGCAAAATGTATTTTAGCATGTGATATTGATAAAGATTGTCGCGAAGTATATTTAGATAATTATGGAATAAAACCTATAGAAGACGTAAAAAAAATTAATCCAAATGAACTCCCAGATTTTGATATATTAACTGCGGGATTTCCTTGCCAAGCATTTAGTAATGGTGGTAAGAAAAAATGTTTTGAAGACTCAAGAGGTTTATTGTTTGATGAAATAATTAGAATTGCCAAAGTCAAAAAACCCAAATTTATGTTTTTAGAAAATGTAAAGCATATTTTAAAAGTAAGTAATGGTGAAGTAATTAACTACATTAAAGAAAAAATAGATTCAACTGGTTATAATTTAACACTTTTTCAACTATCTCCACATAATTATGGAATTCCTCAACAAAGAGAGCGTGTTTATTTTGTATGTGTTCTTAAAACATTACAACAACCGCTAAATAGTAATCCAACTATTGTATTAAACCCTACTATTGATCCAAAAACTATTGACTTTAATAAATTTATAAACAGCAACAATGTGCCTCCGAAATATTATATTAATTCAAGTGTTTTAGAGACATTAGAAGTGTGGGATGAAATTATTAAACAAATGGAAGTAGGAGAAAAACTCTCTCCTACATTAATGATTAATGATGCTTTTGTTAATTATAGTGAAGAACATTTAAATTCATTTCCAGCATGGAAACGCGACACTATTAAAAAAAATTGTCCATTAGTTCAAAAATATTATACTATTTTAAAACCTTGGTATAGTAAACACAAAACATTATTAAAACAACGTGAAATTTTTGGAAAATTAGAATGGCAAGCAGGACCTGTTACAAAAAATGATAGCATCTTTAATCATTTTATTCAAATTCGCCAGTCTGGAATAAGAGTAAAAAAATGTAAGTATTTTCCAACATTAGTAGCAATATCGCAAATTCCTATTTATGGAAAAGAAAAACGCTATATAACACCTCGTGAATGTGCACGACTTCAATCATTTCCAGAAGACTTTAAATTGGCAACCGATGATAAAAAAAGTTATAAACAATTAGGAAATAGTGTAAATGTAGAAAATGTGTTTAATGTTGTTAGTTCAACGCTAAAACATTATGCTATGATCCAATAATTTAAGTTATTTAATAATAAATTAATCTTGAGAAAAAGTTTATAATATTTAATATATTAATATATTATATATTATATATATATTAAAAACTATGCGTAAAACAAAAAAAAGAAACAACAAAGCAGGAAATAGATTTTTAGAAAGAAAAGTTCATATGGCCAGTATGTATAGTGGGGCGTACCGTGATGTAACAAATATGATATTAAGAGATTATGCAGCATCCAGAATACAGAAAAGTACACGAACTATGCAAAATAAAAATGAATTTGAAAAACGTGTCCCTAACTTTTATAGTAATTTAGTAAAATTTGCTACTGCTTTAAGAAGAACAGATACAACACCAACTAGACTAAATGCTATAAAAAATGATATATTAAGAACAATACCCGACAGAACGGTAGCAGGTTTCTTACGTCTTCCCGATCTATATCAGCAAATAAACACATTAAGAAATTTATTAACTAATCACTTTCCACCATTAAATGAAATAGAAAAGACAGAGTTAAAAGAACTTGTTGATTCAATTATACAAGCAATGAATGTTCCAATGCATGATCGTATAATGGTTCCATTAATACCACAACGACAATATGCAACTCATTTAGTGTTTGGACAAGGCAAAAAAAGAAGACAACGCACTAACAAAAGAAGAAAATAAATCACCTACTATAAACTTAGGAAATATTCCACTTTTTCTTTAAAAGCAATGAATTTAGAATAATTACAATAAGGGTAATATTTAATATTATAAATATAATATAATATTAAATATGTTAAGACAATTTGTTGTAACAAATATAAATTTAGTATCAATAATAGTATTTTTACTATTATTTGCTATTATACTAGTAACCAAACCAAATATAATGTTTGATAAAAATGGAAAACCACGCGAATTTGGTATTGGTTATAAAAATAAAACAATATTACCATTATGGTTAACAGTTATTATTTTAGCAATAATTTCATATTTAGCTATATTATGCTATATAAATTTTAAGAGATTTATATTTTAACTGGTCTGCTAAAAACCATTTGCTTTTAATTCTGCTTGTTTTGCCTTATCTTTTTCTGCTGTCTCAAACTCTTTTTTTATTTGTTCTAATGATTTTTTACAAGACATGCTTATTAGTAAATTATAACTAATAGAACTAATTAATATTCCAGCCAATATGTACCATACTATTTTACCAACAAATTGTTTTATAACCAATAAATTATATAATTTTACTAAAGGAGGAATCACTTTTTTCAAAGGAGGATCAGCCTCTTTTGAAGGAGGATCTGCTTTTTTCAAAGTAGGATTTGCATTGCTCTGAGGAGCACCACCTCTTGTTTCTAAAGGAGCTAAAGAAGGAGGAGATTCTAGTGTTGTTTTAAACTTTTCTACCTCACTTTTTACATCATCTTTAACAGCATCTTTAATATTGTTAAAAAAAGTAATAAACTCGACTACATCACTGCTTATTTGGTTAACAAATTTTGTTCTATTGCTATTCATATTAGCGAGTGCTTTAATAAGTTCAACATTTCCACTAGCCTCCTGACCTGTTTTAAATATTTTATCATAAGTTTTATCAACTTCTAAGCAACTAATAACAAAATATCCAATAGTATTAGAAAATGGAGTCGCCCATCCAACAAATAGTGTTAACATAAAAAATAATGAACCAAATATAATTGCCCAAGGTATTAAAGTAATAAATGAAACATAATCCCATTGAATAGAACCGCATATTGCCTTTGAAACGGAAGCATTGATAAAATAAGAACCAACTACCAATAATATTATATACAAAATACTATCGTTTTTATTATTTGCATTATTTAGCCCTTGATTAATATCTTCTGTACTACTAATTTTATTAATAACAAACACAGCATAAGCAATTGTTATAAGAAAAAAATATATTATAGTGCCGCTTGGATTAGGTGGGTCAGATTCCGCCATATTATTATAAATATAAATTATTTTAATATAAAAAATGTATTAAAATGTATTAAAAAAATGTAAAAATTAGTTTTTTAAATTTAGTAAAATATGAGAATAATAAAACATGACTTATATTATTATAATAACAATAAATGAACTTCAATATTTTAGATTATACCAATTTTAAATTAAATAATTCAATAAATTTAAATAGACCAAATGAAAAACCTATGTCTGAAAAACCAAAATTAGTAGATAATGGAGTAAAATATTTTTTCAAAGAAGTGTTAAAAGGATGTCATAATTATAAACAAAATAATTACAATACTTTTTTTAATGTTTCCATGTTTTTATTATTTGTAATAGTTTTAGCATCAATATTGTATATGCGTTATAAAGGTAATAGCACTAGTAAAGAATATTATGAAAAAAGCATGAAAGATAAAGACTATATTATGTCTAAATTAATATATTATAATCGTCAAAATCTTGATAATCAACAAAAAATAAAAAACAATATGATAACAAATCTGCCAGATTATGGTAATCATGTTGAAGCCAATTTATTGCATAAAACAGTATATTTCTCGTAAATGTATTATAAAGTAAAAAATTTATACTTTAAAATTTAAATATATTATTAAAGTATAAGTGTAATAATGACATCAATTCCATTAGCTAATTATTATGAACAATTAGAAGAATATTATAGATTAAAAAATAAATATATGTTAAGTAAGCAAAAAAAAATAACTGAATTATCAGGTGATTATGGTAAAGATTATGATCAAAAGAAACAAATATTAGCAAAATACAAACCAAAATGCATAAATTGCAAACAAGATGGCGGAACAATTTTTACGGAGTCGCCCGAATTATTTAGAGCAACGTGTGGTAATAGTTTTAGTCCGTGCAAATTAGATATAGCATTAGAGCGAAAAAAATTTACACAAATTTCTCATAAATTATTAACAACACAGAACAATTTAGAAAACTACAAAAAAAATATAATAACTACAAAACTGGATTTTCTTTTTAATTATATTGAAGAGGAAAAAGCAGTAGAATTATTCGAAACATTGAAACAACAATTAAATAATAGTCAAGAAAGTTATAATAATTTAGTCAATTTATATAATTCAATAACGCATAATGAAGAATTGAAATTATTAATACAAGAAAAAATGCAAGACTTTGAAATTAATAAAAAACTATATAGCAATGCTTTAGAATTATTTAAATCATCCGGAGAAATAAGTTATTTGAAAAGTGCTGTTGAAATACATAACAGCAAACTATCACCTCTAGGTAATGAATTAATGAAATTAAAATATAAATCGTCGCATATAGAAAAAAATGAACACGACCAATTTATATTTTTTCAAAACAGTTATAATTTAGAAGATTTAATAATAGAATTAAATGACAAAAATTAAAGTGTGAAAAGTATTATGTATAATAAAAAGTATTATGTATAATAAAAAGTATTATGTATAATAAAAAGTATTATGTATAATAAAAAGTATTATGTTATATTAATTAGAATTTAAATGAGCAACTTTTTTACAAGCATACAGAAAAAATTTAATAATGCAACAAAATATATAAATGTAGGCATCTTTCTAGTTACATTTTTACTAGGGTTAATATATATTTATTGCTTTGACTACAAAAGAAAAGTGGAAGTATTTCCAACACCTCATAATATAGATAAAATAGAATATAAAGATGAGGCTGAAAATTGTTATGCTTATAGAATTAAAGATGTTAAATGTCCTAGCGATAAAAATAAAATAAAACTTTTACCAGTCTAAAGTAATATGAAATACTTACCTTCTACTTTTTTTATATTTTCTCTTTTTTGTATAGCGTTTTAATTTTCTTTGTGATAATTTTCTTTGTGTTTTACGTTTTTTATGTTTTTTTCTATATCCTCCACCAAATTCCCTAGGTGGAACTTCATTAGCAGCAAATTCATCAACCTCACTAGTTTCATTAATGTCTTCGTCATCAGTATCTCTATCTCTATCTCTTTCTCTCTCATCATCGTCTCTCTCATCTCGTCTAACTCGCTCAGTATCATCTGAAGATCGTCTTGATTCTGTTCTTTCATAACTACTTGTTGCTTCACGACGTGAAGTATAACTAACAACAGGCATATGATCGGATGCTCGAATATTGTTTCCAGTTAGAGTTCGATAATCAATATTAGGAATACCTGATGCAATAGTTGGATCATATATTTGTGATACCAAATCAATATTACTTCCTGTTCCGTCGCCGATGAAAGCATAATTTGTAGCATCTACTATGTCATCGTATTGACTTAAATTTGGATCTGTGGAGTTTAAAAGCGCTAGTAATAATGGATCTGTTGGTGGACCGGCTTTTTGCTGGTCTATTCCGGCCAATTTCAATGATGGAGGTGAATTAGTAATTCCAGAACGCGTTACACTATTAAAATTTGAACAGCAACTTCTAGGCATAGAGTCAGAAAACAAGATTGGAATATTTACCAAACCACTACCAGCAACATTTAGACCTTGAGTTTTCATTAAAGTCATTAACCTACCAGTTCCGTCATTAAAATCGCCAGAAAATATAATTCTACATTTATCTGGTGTCAAGTCACTAATTTGTTGAGCACTAAAAAATCTTAGTAATAAAGCACCTGCTGCTTCATTTATTATTTGATACGTTATTGTTGCCCAAGTATCTAATTCAGTAGAATTTCCATTAGAATGATTTTCTAAAATAGATTTTGTATATGATGGAGCTTTAAGTGCCGAAGGATTGGGTATATGACAATTAAAATGAAAAGTATAGCAATCATCGGATTCATTTCTAACAACTAATGTCATAGGCCGTCCATTATCAGGTGTTCCAACACCGTCTTTAAATATTTTATAAAAATTATTAGCTCTGTATAATTGATGTTCTCCTAAATCAACTATGGCAACTTTTTGTGCGTTAAAATTGCCATATAATGGATTACTTGAAAACCACTCATTATTATCTACTTTATCTCTAAAATTAGCTATTTTATCGCTAGGTATTATATATGCTAATCCAGTAGTATTTGCTTGAACACCGCAAGCTAAAATTGCTAAACTTTGCGAACCAAAAGTTGCTCCCATAGTTGTTAAATAGTGCTGTGTAAGATTCATTTCTTGTAATGCTGCTACGCAATAGTCTCTTGATCCATAGTCAAGAAAAAAAGCTGATATTATTTTACAAGACATTAAAAAAAGTGCTCCATAGTAATTAGTTATAAAGTCTTGTACTGTATCTTGATTATTCATTAAAGTCTTTAATTTCATTAAGCGTATATATATAGAAGTATTTTCACTTGCTGGGAAAGGAAATAAAGTTGCCATTGATAATACAAATGATGTATTATAAGAAAGGATAGCCATACTAGTAGGTAAACCCCCGCCTCTCATATTCCGTTTTTTGGATTGTCTTCTTTTCTTTCGAATACTTTTTGAAACAGACATTCTATATATATTTTCTAAAGATAAAATATATTTTCTAAAGATAAAATATATTTTCTAAAGATAAAAAAACATTATTAAAAAATTATATTACTAATATATATTATATATTATATATATAATATATAATATAACACTATGATTAAGAATATGTTAAAGAATTTATTACATACAAATATAGGAAAAATAATATTGTCTGTATTATTAGGATTAGGTTTATCAACAATCTTTAGACAAGTATGTAATTCTAGAGATTGTTATAAATTTATTGGTCCAAAGCATAATGAACTACGAGACAAAATATTTGCTACTGATAGTGAGAAAACAAAATGTTATACTTTAGTAGAAGAAAATATACCTTGCGGTTCAAAAAGCAAAACATTAGAATATTCAACTAACTTTATGTAATATTTAATATTTTATTAATTATTTTATTAATTATTTTATTAATTATTTAATAAATTAAGATTTAATGAAATATATATAAATATTTGACTAGTTATTATATAATATGACAATTATTAACAATATAGAAATTGATAATATTGAATATACAATAAATTCTACAAAACTGGCAATTGCTAATAATAATCCATTAGAAGAAAAATTAAATGTAATTATTGTTATATCAAATCCTTGTTTATATGCAAAAAGATATATATTATTAAAAGAATTTGTTAAGCGAATAGAAGAGGAAGAAGAGCATGTTAATTTATTTATTGTAGAACTCGTATATGGAGACCAAAAATTTATAATTACTAATAAAAATAATAAGCATCATTTACAATTAAAATCAGAAGTTCCATTATGGCATAAAGAAAATATGATAAATTTAGGAGTAAAATATTTATTGCCTAAAAATTACAAGGCATTTGCTTGGATAGATGCTGATGTAGAATTTGATAGTTCTTCTTGGGCATTAGATACATTGAAAATTTTGAATGGATACAAAGACATTGTTCAAGTATTTAGTCATTGTATTGACATGGATCAAGAAAAAAACAATTTAAACATATTTAATAGTTTTGGTTATTGTTTTGAAAAACAAAAAAACTATACAACAAAAGGAACAGATTATTGGCATCCTGGGTATGCGTGGGCAATAACAAGAAAAGCATATGAAAAAATAAATGGACTTTATGATAAGGCAATATTAGGTTCGGGCGATAGTATAATTGCTATGTCTTTAATAAATAAATGTAATGCAATAAATAATGTTAACTATGACAAAGACTATAATAATAGCATGCTAGAATACCAAAAACAAGCATCTAAATTAAGACTGGGATATACTCCGGGAGTAATACGACATTATTATCATGGTTCTAAAATAAATCGTAAATATACAGAACGATGGAAAATTTTAATGAAATTTCATTTTAGTCCATTAGCACATATAACATATGATTCTAGTGGAATAATAATTCCTACAAACACCTTTTCTAAAGAATTCAAGGATGAAATTTATAATTATTTTAAAGAACGTAAAGAAGACGAATAATATATCATTAAATATATATTTCAAAAAAAAATATATATTTCAAAAAAAATATATATTTCAAAAAAAATATATATTTAAACTATTTAAAACCAATATGTATATAAATAATATATTATATACAATGGACACACCAGTAGAAACATTTGCTTTTCAGGCCGAAATTAATCAGCTAATGTCTCTTATTATTAATACATTTTATTCTAATAAAGATATTTTTCTTCGTGAGTTAATTTCGAATTCATCAGACGCGTTAGACAAGATTAGGCACCAATCTTTATCTGATAAGAGTGTTTTAGATACATGTTGTGACCTAGTTATTCAAATTATTCCAGACAAGGCAAATAAAACATTAACAATTTTAGACACAGGTATTGGTATGACTAAATCGGATATGATTACAAATCTTGGAACAATTGCTCAATCGGGAACAAAAGGATTTATGGAGGCAATGAAAACACAGGGAGATATTAATATGATTGGGCAGTTTGGTGTTGGATTTTACTCAGCATATTTAGTTGCTGAACGCGTTGTTGTTACATCTAAAAATAACGACGACGAACAATATATTTGGGAATCTAACGCCGGCGGTTCATTTACTGTTAGAAAAGACGAAAGTGAAGGAAAAATTGGACGCGGTACAAAAATTACCTGCTTTCTAAAAGACGATCAATTAGAATATTTAGACGAACAACGTATTAAAGATTTAATCAAGAAGCACTCGGAATTTATTAATTATCCAATTAGTCTTTATGTAGAAAAAAGTGTGTCAAAAGAAGAGGAAGAAGATAAAGAAGATAAAGAAGACGAACCCCAAATTGAAGAAGTAGAAGAAAATGAAAATAAACAAACCAAAGAAATTAAACCTAAGAAAATGGTAACACAACTAGTCCATGAATTTGAATTATTAAATAAGCAGAAACCTATTTGGTCAAAAAAACCAGATGAAATTACAAGCGAAGAGTATGGGTCATTTTATAAATCATTAAGTAATGATTGGGAAGAACATCTTGCTGTTAAACATTTTTCTGTAGAAGGTCAATTAGAGTTTACTTCTCTTTTATTTGTTCCAAAACGCGCACCTTATGATATTTTTGAATCAAAATCCAAAAAACAAGGAAATATTAAATTATATGTTCGTCGTGTATTTATTACGGATAGTTGTGAAGATTTAATTCCCGACTGGTTAGGCTTTGTAAAAGGAGTAGTAGATTCAGAAGATTTACCCTTAAATATTTCGCGCGAAATGCTACAGCAAAATAAAATTCTTAAAGTGATTAAGAAAAATATTGTAAAAAAATGCTTAGAGCTATTTGCTGAAATTAGAGAAAATGAAGAAGATTTTTCGAAATTTTATGAGCAATTTAGCAAAAATATTAAACTAGGTATTCACGAAGATAATTCTAATCGTGAAAAATTAGCTGACTTATTAATGTTTTATAGCACAAAATCAAATAAAAAAATGGTTTCATTTAAAGAGTATGTAAATGCTATGCCCACATCGCAAAAGCACATTTATTATATTACTGGTGAATCGCAGAAATCTGTAGAAAATTCTCCATTTATTGAAAAGTGCAAAAAGCGAAATTACGAAGTATTATTTATGACAGAACCAATTGATGAATATTGTGTTCAACAATTAAAAGAATTTGATGGCAAAACTCTAGTATGTGTGACGAAAGAAGGATTAACATTTGATGAAAGCGAAGAGGAAAAAAAGATTTGGGGACAATGTGTAGAAGAATTTAAACCACTGACTGATAAAATTAAAACAATTTTAGGAGATAAAGTTGAAAAAGTTGTATTAAGTGAGCGTGTTGTTGATTCTCCTTGTGTATTAGTAACTGGCGAGTTTGGATGGTCTGCAAATATGGAAAGAATTATGAAAGCACAAGCGCTTCGTGATACTACTATGAGTTCATATATGATGTCTAAGAAAACAATGGAAATTAATCCACATAATATTATCATTAAAACTCTAAAAGAGCGCTATGTGAATGATGAAAATAGCAAAACATTAAAAGATCTTGTCAATTTGATTTATGAGTCTTCTCTTATTGCTAGTGGTTTTAATATTGAAGAACCAGCATCATTTGTTAATCGAATTAATAATATGATCAAGTTAGGTCTTTCATTAGATGAAACAAAAGACGAAGACAACATTGAAGATGTAAGTAAAGACGTAGACGAAGACAATAACGAAGATGTAAAAAAAGACAAAGATGAAGAATCACAAATGGAAGAAGTAGATTAAATAATAAATAATAAATAATCAATATATTAGATATATAGTACTATTACATAACAATACTATATATTGCGTTTTTAATATATAAAATATTTAGGAAACTATATAAATGGATTCAATGTCTTCTTCCGGAATAACATCAATAAATGAACTTCCTCGTTCTAATATACAAAATAATAATGTTCATCAAGAATATATGATGCAGCAGCAACCACAAAACATTGTTTTAAGTAAAAATGAAATAATAATGCAATCAAATAATCAAATGCCAGGAATAATACCAAATGGAGGATATTCAATGCAAAATCCAATGTCTCAAAATCAAAATAATACAGGAATTATGGGAAATACTATTCAACAACAAGCACCAAACTACAATGAATTAATTAGTCAAATTCAAAAAGCAGCAGCAAATGGAACAACTGCTTTACCTTCTCGCGACATACCAATTGACCCTGTAAAAGTAGTCAATGATAATCAAACACAACCAAATTATATACCACCTCCGCAAGTTCAAGAAAATTATATAAAAAATTACGAAACACCACAACAAGTAATAGAAGAAAATAATAAAAAAATCAGCGCAGAAAATCTATATGATACTTTATTTTATGAAATGCAATTACCCATTATAGTAGCACTATTATATTTTTTATTTCAATTACCTTCAGTAAAAAAACACAGTAAAAATATGTTTCCCTTTTTATTCAAAGATGATGGAAATCCAAATTTATATGGTTTCATATTTAATAGTTTAATGTTTGCTTCTATGGTATATGTTTTATTAAAAGTATTAACAAAATTGCCTAAATAATAATTTTATAAACTACTCTGTAAATTGTAATATTTAGTAATATAAGTGTTTAAATTATATTTTAAATTGTATTTTAAATAATATTTGTCATCATCATTTAAATCATTTATGAATTCATAATTTTTTAAATAAATCACAAATTTTTGTGAAATATTGTTATAAACAATATTTGAAATATTATTTTTAACAACTTTTTCTGTTAGTTCATCAATATATATTTTATATTCTTCGTTATTCATAATAATATTTGTACTATTAAATTATATTATATTATTATGATTAGTTTTTTATTATGATTAGTTTTTTATTATGATTAGTTTTTATATATTATATTAATAAAATTATAATTTAAAAAGTATTATCTACTAAGTATTAAACAATTATTATTAATATGTCTAGTGCTATTGATACACAAAGTGATTTATTATTAGAAAAATTATTACAATTTTATAATAGTAACAATAATTTTGATAAAATGATAAATATTATAAATGGAACATCAAAAATATCACTTAGAATTGTAGATTGGTTTGTTACAAATTATTCAAAAAAAAATTATATTGTATATGAATTAAATAATGAAAAAAATGAAAGAGTGAAAGTTTATAACGATTATAAGTTGAAGTTAAAAGCATATAGTAAAAAAAAATTCGATCCTTTTTGCAGATGGGAGAGAATAAATGTGCCATACAAAAATGATACGTGTATTCAAACAACATTAGGACAATTAAATTTTTTCAAATGGTGCATTGAAAATAAGATATTAGATTATATTCAAGAAAACTATAAAATTATTGAAACTGATATGAATTTAAGAAACACCTCGGCAAAAGTAAAAAATTCGTCATTAAATTCAAATACATCAACAACATCAGTGGAAAGTAGCGATTCTTATTCATCGAACAATTCAACTAATTCAAACAATTCAAATAATTCAAATAAAACTAGAAAAAAACGCGAAGAACTTTCAAGTAACGCATCAAAATCCATAAAAAAAGAGTTTATAATTACAACTGTTGAATTTAATTAAATATAAAATAACATTTCGTTATATATTATAAAGAAAAACAAACAATTTATATTAGTTATGGGTAATAGTAATAGTATAAATAAAGTCAACTTTGAATATATTCAAAAATGCATATATTATGGAAGTGAAAAAGTATTATTGATTAATACACTCGATTATAGTAAACAAGATTGTTTAATAAAAAATTCTATTCATGCTTCAAAAGAAGAAGAAATACTAAATAATTGTTTAAAAAACAACAAACTTATTAAAATTGTAATATATGGAGAAAATAACACAGATAATAGAGTAATTGTTAAATATAATCAATTATATAAATTGGGTTTTGCTAATTTATATGTATATGTTGGAGGATTATTTGAATGGTTATTATTACAAGATATATATGGCGATGAAGAATTTCCTACATCATCAAAAATTATAGATATCTTAAAATACAAAGGAAATAGTAATAGTGTATATTTAAATAGTAGCAATAAAAAATAAAATAGTATACAAGTTTTACAATTTAGAAATTTTTAAATTATAAATTGTAAATTAAAAAAATTTATAAAATTATAAAATTATAAAATTATAAAATTTAAAAAATTATAATTTTATAAATTTATAAAATTTATAATTTATAAATTTATAATTTATAATAATAAAATGGATGTTAATAATTTATTATTAGATTTAGAAGTTATTAAACAATTAGAAGACAATGATAAACTAGGAGTGTTAACCTTGCCTGGTTCAACTAAATTATGTGTTGATACTTTTGGATACACAAGTTCAATAACACGTTGGTATAATAACTATAATAGAGAAACTAGTATAGTTTATGTAGAGCAATTAACTAATAATATAGAAAAAACAACAGATTTTATAATTTCAGGACAACACAATGAAGAAGGAGAAATATTAAGAGAAGCAATTAATAGTGCATTAATTGGATTGCAAAAATTAAAAACAACATATATTAGCGATTCAATAATAGCAGCCCGAATTACTTTAATTATTAATAAATTGAAAAATTTATCTAAAAATTTAAAAAATTTTACAAATAATACATACAATTTTATTAATGAAATAGAAAATGCCAATAATGCTAATAACGCAAATAATTCTAATAATGCTGATAACGCAAGTAATGCAAATATAAACAATTCAATTACTCCTAGCAATTAAATATTTAATAAGAAATATTTTAATACAAATATATATTCGTCTTCAATTTTATCATAATGATCTAAACCATCAATAATAGTCCAAGTAATATTATAATTAGGTTCTAATAATTTAGAGCATTTTATTTGAAATGTTAAATTATACACATCATCTTTGTTTCCACTAAAAAAAAACATAGGTGTCGCATTATTAGTTTTTAAATTTATATACTTATACATATAGAGTGATTTAATACAAAATAATCCTCCCAATGGTTGTGGTAAAAATTTTAATATATTAAACAATAATGTCCCTCCTTGCGAAACACCCAGTATAAATATATTTTTATAACTTTTTAAAATAGAGGTCTCGCTGTTTATAATAGACACAATTCTGTGTGTTTGTAAATTATAATCATCTCTATTTATTTTATCCAATTTACTTAAATTGTTATAACAAGTATAATAATTATACCAAGATTTAACATTATAGTGTTTATTATTTGGATAATCTATGTCCATTAGTGGAGACTCTGGCAAAATAAATTTAATATTATTCGCAATTGCACAATTATTTTTAAAATACTCAATATAATCATTAAAATATGTTGAATCTGAAAACATTGGATGAAGCATTATAAAAGTATATTTGTGTTTTTTTACGCTATTATGTATTATACTATTATTATGTATTATATTATTATTCATAATAATACATAATATTTTATGTATAAACAGCACCACTATACTCAATATAATCATCAAGTTTACATTTATTAATTGCTTTTTTCGCATAGTCCAGTAATTTTATTTCTTCGTGTGCCGTTAGGGCATCGTTTATAATTTACTTTTTGCTTTGATGTTTCATTTTCTTTTTTATAAGCGTTAGTTTTACCTGGTTTTAATAAGTTTTCTTTTGCTTTTTCTATCCACCATGCGTATTTTTTGGGATCTTCATATTTTAATTCAATAAACAATTCACCGATCATATATTCAATACGTTCTTGATCTACATCGCGCCCCATGTCTATAATAGCTTGTTTTGCCTTTGATTTATTAGCTTTGCCAAAGAGACGCTCTGCTTCAGTTTCTATTTTGGCTTTTTGTAATTTTCGTCGCGTTTTGCGTCCTCTAAAAACTGCCTGAATTTTAACAGCATTTTTATTTTTTTTACTAACTGATTGTGGTGATGGCATTTATAATATAGTAAAATATTATATTTATTTTAGGCTAAATATTGTATTTATTTTAGGCTAAATATTAATATTTTTTAAAAATATGAATCCACTAACTATTCAGGCACAGGTTTAATTGTTGTGCTTTTTTTTCGTTGCATAGATATTTCTCTTGCCTTGGCTATCCACTTTGCATGTTCCTTGTCGGTTAGGTCGCGCCATAAATGATAGACCATATTATCAATATTAGCTTTATCAATAGGGCGAACCATGTCATCGAGTCTTTTTGCAGCCTTTGCTCTAACAGCTCTACTTTTACAAAAAAGATGCTCGGCTTGTTTTTCGAGTTTTTTTGCATGTGCTCTATAAGTTCTCTGAATCTTGGTAGCTTTTCTATTTTTTAGAGTTTTATTACTTGTAATGCGTCGTGGTAAAATTTGTAATGTAGATAGACTTCTAGCTAATCTGTTAGTAAAATTTGATAAACTTAATGGTGATGGCATATAATATAGTAAAATATAAAAAAAATATAAAAAAAATCTTAAATATAAAATTAATATTTAACTGTTTTCTTTCGTGTTGCTTTTTTTCTGTTTTTTCCTGCTCTCGGTGTTCCTATAATATCACTTTGTGTAATGTATGTAAGCTGTTTAATATTTGGATTACGCAGTAAATGTGTACCAAAGCCTGTATTAAATATTCCTTTGACTAGGCTATCGTCGGGTATTGCAATATGTATAGCATGTCTAGATTCATTAGAAAATTTTATAATTTCATTTATTTTACGAACTATATAATCAAGATTAACAGACATTTAATAATATACTATAAAAAAATTTATAATATATTATATATTTAATTACAATATTTTAATATTATATTATTGTAATTTTTATTATAATGTAAATACAAAATCATACACTTTTCTTGTTACTTCATCGTAAAAATTATTGTCTATAAATTGACTTGTATTTGTTTCTTCATTTCCATCAATGACTAATATTAACCCTTGTTCAATAGCTGTTGGGTTATTTAACCACACATCGTGATAATGATGACAATCTTTTAAATATTCAAGTGGAATAGTTTCTCCCAGGCGACCCCGTTGTTTTACACGCAAATCACAAATCTCTGGTTTAGTTCTAATATAAACTATTTTTAAATCTTGAAAGATAGTTTGAAACTCATTAAACATATTTAAATAAATTATATATTCAATAAGATTCATTTTTTTAGAATCATATAGACTTTTTGAAAATACAAATTTGTCTGTATAAACAGAACGCTCACTAATAATAATGTCATAATCTCCTTTTAATGCTTCCTTCAATAAAGACAAACGACTAGTATATGCCATTACTTGAAACGCAAAACTGTAGCGCTCATTATTTTCATAAAAGTGCGTA
>Ga0214923_10002756_pt1 | contig 22834 bp, 23 predicted proteins | sample LL1510_MetaG_FD_177993 | JGI IMG/M metagenome (GOLD analysis project Ga0214923, IMG submission 177993) | Freshwater microbial communities from Lake Lanier, Atlanta, Georgia, United States - LL-1510 | ecosystem: Environmental > Aquatic > Freshwater > Lake | place: USA: Georgia | collected...
AAAAAAGCTATTAAAGCTATGTCTTTATGCGGAAAATATTGTCTCAAAGATTCTATATTAGTGGTAAAGCTTATGGATAAATTACAGGCATGGGTAGGATTAGCAGAAATGGCTAAAACTACAAACATTTCTATTTTTGATGTATTTACACAAGGTCAACAAAAAAAAGTTTACTCACAAATTTATAAGTATTGTATGTATCAAAATATAGTTGTTGAAAAAGATGCATATGTTACAAAAGAAAATGAAAGATATGTAGGAGCTCATGTCTTTCCACCAATCGCTGGAAATTATGAACGAGTTCTTCCCTTTGATTTCGCCTCGTTATACCCTTCAACCATAATTGCATATAACATAGACTACTCATCATGGGTGACAGATCCAAATATACCCGATGAAAAATGTAATGTATTTACTTGGCGCGATGATTTAGGATGCTCCCACGATCCTAAGGTGATAAAATATAATGAATTAACAAAGTATATTGATGGTGAAAAAGAAATAATAAAAAAATTAAGAGATGAAAGAGATAGCAAAATAAATAAACATATTAGACAAAGTTTTATAGATAAAATAAATAGTAAAGTAGAAGCGTTAAAACCTTATATATCTGAAAGATCCGATATTAAAAAAACGATTCCAAAAAATCCTATGTGCGAAGAAAGATACTACAGATTTTTGAAAGAACCAAAGGGTGTTGTACCAACTATTTTACAAAATTTATTAGATGCAAGAAAAAATACAAGAAAACAAATAAAAGAAAATCAAAAATTAATTAAGGATATAGATGATGATAAAAAGATTAAATATATAGATGATTTAAATAAAGTGTTGGACAAGCGACAATTAGCCTATAAAATTTCTGCGAACTCTATGTATGGAATACTCGGAGTTAAAAAAGGACTTTTACCCTTTATGCCAGGGGCAATGGTTTGCACTTACATGGGAAGAACAAATATTGAAATAGTAGCTGATACAATTACAAAAAAATATGGGGGGAAGTTAGTGTACGGGGATATGATAGAGGATTGAGCACCTCGAAATAGTGTCCTCAACAGGCAGATGTGGGTGTGTAAGCATCCAAATTGAGCATTAGAAATAACTAATCACATTGGTACTGCCTAGCGGATATTACTTTAGTAATATGGTACGTCGGGTCACTCCTGACACCTTAAAACACGCAAGTGGGATGAAAACGGTCAATATTGTGTATTATTTGCAAGATAATATGCGACAAGACCGTCGGACGCCTTTTTCAGGAAACTGATTAATGGAACCGCTACAGACTGGGTCACCCGCGGTCAGCTAAACTCATTTTGAGCATGCTGGCTTAATGTACAGTCGGGCTAATGTAAACTATTTATAGTGAGCATTATCATGACAATCATGAACAAAAGTAGATAAAACTTTTGTGGAAACATCTCTAGCTCGTTAACCTGCACCATTTTAAAATGGAGGGTAGAAGAGATAAGTGACAGATTCAAATTACATAAATTTTCCTCATTTAAAAACGGCAGAAGAATCTTGGGATTATGCCCTTAAAGTCTCAAAAGAAGTATCTGCTTTATTTCCTCCTCCAATTTATTTAGAGTTTGAATGTGCTATATACTGGCAGTTCTTTATACTAACAAAAAAACGTTATATGTATAGATCTTGCGGAAGAGATGGCATAGTAGATAAAAAGATAGGTAAAAAGGGGGTGCTACTGGCCCGTAGGGATAACGCGAGTCTTATAAGGACGATTTATGAAAAATTAATTTCTATGATATTTGACAAAATACCGCGAAATGATGTTATAAACTATATTTTAGATGAATTAAATAGAATGTGTTCTAATTCTGTACCTCATAAAGACTATGTTATAACAAAGTCGGTTGGAGATATAAATAATATGAATGTATCAGAACCTTATAAAGATGAAAAAGGTAAATGGAAAGTAAAAATAGGAAACTATATTGCTCCTATGTTATCAAAAAATTCAAAAGAAAGAGAGAAAGAAATATTAAAAAAGGAAGCTATAGATGAGATTGATTATTATAGAAAATGTCTACCTGCGGTAGTTCAACTTGCTGAAAAAATGAGAAGTCGAGGTCAAAGAGTTGATATTGGAACTCGTTTAGAATATATTATAGTTGATTCAGGTAAAAATAAAAAACAATATGAAAAAATAGAAAGTATTGATTACTTCATGCAACACAACGATATATTAAGAATCGATTTTCATGATTATGTTAAGCTAATGATTAATCCCATAGATGATCTTTTAAATGTTGCTTTTAATAAAAATATTGAGGATGGATATAGATTCAAAAAAGACTTCATACTCGAACAATATAAATTTCGTTCTGTAGATAGAAAAAAAGTTATAGATGAGATAAAGAAATTATTCGCACCACGACTTATGTTTGTAAATTAAAAAATTATTTTATATTTAAATAAGTATAAAATAAGGCTAAAAAGGTATGTATTTTTTATAATAGGTATGTAAAAATATAATACCTATTTAAAGATTTGATTTTATAAATAAAAATGGAATTAATAAAACAAATTGATGAAACAATTTCTTTCAACGAAAAAAATATTCGTGTAATCGGTTCTTATGAAGAACCTTGGTTTGTAGTAAAAGATATATGTGAAATTTTAGAAATAAAAGATAATAGAAGCGCTCTTCGTGTAATTCCTGAAAAATGGAAGGATGAGCAAATCTTGCCCTCCCTTGGAGGTAAACAAATTACAAGCATAATCAATGAAGCAGGATTGTATAAACTAATTATGCGTTCAAATAAACCTGTTGCACAAAAATTTCAAGAAGCCGTGTGTGAAGAAATACTTCCTTCTTTAAGAAAAAAAGGAGAATATAAGATTCAAAGTATATTAGATAAAAATAAAGAATTAGAGCAAGAAAAAATAAGACTACAAAATGAAAAACAAAAAATTGAAGATGAAAAAAATGCTCAAATAAAGATTTTAGAAGATAAAATTGTAGATAAACAAAAAAGAGTTAGGTATAAAGATAAAAATTGTATTTATATTTTAACTACAGATATTCATCTACAAAATAGAACTTATATAATAGGTGAGTCGGTTAATTTAACTAACAGATTAACATCTTATAACAAAACTTTTGAACATAGTGTTGTATATACTAAAGGTTGTAAAAGTGTAGAACATATGCATGTAGTAGAAAAAATGGTTTTATATAAACTAGATAAATACAGAGAAAAAGCCAATAGAGATAGATTTATTTTACCTCAAGATAAAGATATTTCTTTTTTTATTAATATTGTGAATGATGCTATTAATTGGTTTGATGATGTAGAAGAATATGTAAGAGAATATACTGAAGAAGAATTAAGTTTAACAAAGGAGGAACTACAAGAAAAATATACACAAAATATTGAAGAACGTCAAATTGAATTAAAATTTAAAAAGTCTGAAACAGACAGAATATACAGAGAAAATAATAAAGAAAAAAAATCTGAAATAGATAGAATATATAGAGAAAATAATATACAAAAAATAACTCAACATAAGAAAGAATATTATGAAAATAATAAAGAGGAAATTCTAACTAAACAAAAAGAACGATATGAAAATAATAAAGAAGAAATATTGGCTAGACAGAGAGAATATCATGAAAATAATAAAGAAATTATAAATGAAGTTCGAAAAATATACAGAAAAGAAAATAATGATAAGATTAAGGAACAAAAGAAAATATATCGTGAAAAATATAAAGACGAAATAAATAGAAAACAAAATGAAAAAAAGAAACTAAAAGAAAATCCTTTAATAGAATGTGAATGTGGAATTAAACTTAAAATTGAAACATCTAAATCTAAAAAACATTTAAACTCGAAAGCGCATAAGAAATATTTAGAAGATGGAATAAAAACCATTAAAGAAAAAATATGAAAGACACTTTTTAAATTACACTTTTAATAAAAATTATTGAGGGTGGATATAAAGTTAAAAGACTTTATGCTAGGACAATATATATTTTAAATTAATTAGAATTTAAAATAAAAATATGTTTCTTGTAAATGTGGAATTGGAAATATTTTGACGATATTGTATGTATATCATGTAAAGATTCGATAAAAAGACGAAAAGATTGCGATATAATTTTTAATAAGTATAAAATACCCGCAAGATATTATTTAGTTGATCGGCATCCAAATGGTTCAAATCATGGTTGTTTTGAATCTCATATTAATATTTTTAAAGAAGCATACAAAAAAGGTTTAAAAAAAATATTAATTTTAGAGGATGATATTGTTGTATCTGAAAGTTTGACAAAAAAAAATTTGAATTATTGTGTGAATTTTTTGGAAAATAATAATTGGGATTTGTTTTATTTTGGCGCTGTTCCAGACATGAGAAATTTTTACACAACAAAAAAAACAAGCTATAATAAAATATATCAACTGAACGGAATTTGCACACATGCATATGCTATTAATGAAAATGTAATAAAAAGATATAGAAAATTAACCTATAATAATATACCTTATGACTATTTACTAAGAGATGATATTCGAATAAAATCATTCGCATTTTATCCAACATTATTTTATCAGCATACAAAAGCGCTTGGAACATTTTCACAAAACACAATAAATAATTATTTTAGATTAAATGAATTTTATGCCTATTACGTAAATATTCCATATGATATATTAGTTTTTGTAGTAATTATAATATTATTTTTATTATTAATTAAAAACATAGAATTAATTAAAAAAATGTCAGATGTTTTAATTGGAACTTTTATAATGCTTATACTTGTTACAGCAATATACTGGGAATATAAAGATCAAAAACGACTGGAAAAAAGGAATAGAATAAAAGACATTAAAGACCCTAAAGAACGTATAAAAGAATATGAATTTTACGGAACGTTTAACTACGAAAATAATGTTAATTGGAGAAGTATATTTATTGGTTCATTTATATCTTCTCTTGTAATTTATTTAAGTTTAAAAAATGTGTTAAATTGTAATTTTAATACATATTATATTTTATTTATTATTATATTTTTAGTCTATTATTTCATTTCTGATTTTAAAAAATTTCATTTATACAGATTAATGGCAAACAAAGTAAGATTGCGTGATATACTAATTTTATAAGCTCTAAAAGCCTTAAAACTTGTAAAATCATAATTTAATTTAATTTTAATTTTTTTAATTCGTGCCAAAACCCATCTTTATCAATTAAAATTTTATTTTACACTTAAGTTTAAGTGCAAAATATATTATTATGTTCTCTAAATTAAAATTATTAAATCATGGTTAATTTTTTTCTTATAAAATAAAAAAAATGAAATTTTTTTAATATGTATTCGTAAAAATTTAAGATTGAAAATGGAGACGTTAGTATCGAGACATGATGTCGCAAATAATATTTTAATGAATATAAATTTAAGTGAGAATGAAAACTATGAAAAAATAATGAATAGTACTAGTTCTGATAGTGAAAAAGGTTTTAGATTTGAAACTTTATGTGAATTATTAATTATAACAAAGTGTATAGATGGGGTTAATTATGATGAAATAAAATCAGGGGAATATCCATCGGTAACATCTGTTACAAATATAAAAGAAGTGTTAAAAAAAAATATAAGGTCAAAAGACGGAGGAGTATCGGATATATTAATTAAACAAGGTGAATATATAGTTTCATTTTCTATTAAATATAAAAATAGTTTCTTACCTTCATCTAGTGATGTGTCTCATATTGATAATACTTTCAAAAAAGAAAAATATAAAATAGGTTTAATTGTTAAAGATAAAAATCTTGTTATAAATCACAAATATATTAACACTAAATCTATACATAAAATTTTACATGATAAAGTTATAGCGGATAAATTACTCTTTGATGAAGAAGATGTTATTAAAGGTATAAAAGTATTCGTAGATAAATTTAAAAAATATAAAAATAATATTGAAGGGTTCTACGAGATTATAAATTTAAATTATTTAAAATCTGGGAGAAAACAACTTGTATTAAAGTTACATCAAAAACTAGCCTTCTTAAAGTTTGTTAATAACACGAAAAATAACGAATATAAACATATTGTAGCACATAAACCAAGATCTGGAAAAAGTATTTTAATGCTTTTAATGGCTTCATATCTTTTAGAAAATAATTATAAAAGAATACTAATAATGACAGGTGTTCCTGATACCATTAATGACTTTATATCGGCTTTAAATACATATATTGATTTCAAAGATATCAAATATAAAATACAAAAAGAAGATGATTTCAATACTATAGAAGAAGATTTTATCGGTATTGTATTTTCGTCTTTACAATTTTTCAAAAAAGATACTAAAATTAAAACTAACTTGTTAAAGAAACTTAATTTTGACGTTATTTTTAATGATGAATGTCATATAGGCGGTTCAACATTAAAAACTCAAAAAAATATTCTTGAAATAAATCAAGATGATATTCTCCTTGATAACATTAATAAAAATTTCAAACTAAATATATTTGTATCTGGAACTTCAGACAAAACAAAAAAATATTACAAGATAAAACCATTATGTATTTATGAATGGGAGATTGAAGACGAAGCCTATATGAAAGAAATTAGTAAAGACAAAGAAATTGAAAATATTATGGCTTGTAGACATGGTCCTTATTTTATGGAATGTTTTAATGATATCTCTTTAAATAGGGATTATTCAAAATGCCCTATACAGGTTCTTATGAAGTCTTTAATACCTCAAGCTATTATCGATAAAATTATCGAATATAATACTAAAAATAATACTACTTACGGATTTTCATTTTCTTCTTTGTTTGCTCTTAAACAAGTTAATAATAAAAATAAATATGAAGAACAATTTGAGATATGTTCTAGTTCAGATGGAATAGAAATGTTAATAAATATACTCGACAATATTATTTCAAATGACAAAAATAAACTTACAATTATGAAACAAGTAGAAAAAATACAATCTAAATATAAATCTAGAATTTCAACCAGAGAAAATCCTTTGCTTATTAATTTTTTTCTACCAACCAATACACGAAATAATACGATTAATGGTTTACAAAAGACTTTAAAAAAATTTGTAGAAAAAAATAAATTATGGAGTGATTATAACATCGAATATTCTAATTCTGTTGAAGACACTGGAGATATTAAACAAAAATACACAGATTTTATTAAGAGTATTATGAAAAAAACAAAAGAAGATAAAAAGAAAGGCTGTATTTTATTTTTAGGAAACAAAGGTGGAACAGGTATTACTTATCATGATTGCGATGTTTCAATTTCATTAGATGATGGACATAGTATTGATAATCAAAAACAAAAGTATTCACGTGTTTTAACTGAAGCACCAGGTAAAACTATAGGTATAAATGTAGACATGAATATTCAAAGAACTTATCTGTTCTTGTTGGATAAAATTAACAATTTTAGAAAAATAACAAAAAAAGAGATGACAAACGATGAAATAATTTATTATCTTTACACACATAATATATTTTTATTTGATCCTCTACATTATGATAATAATAATTTTAAAGATATAGAAATTAAATCCTACTATAAAAGTGAAATTCAAAATATGATGAAAGAAATCGATGATACTTTACTCCTTGAAAATATTATTTGTAATGATGATCTAAAAGATATTATTAAAACAGATTGGAAAAATTTAATTAAAATGAAAACTAATTCTAGTCTTGAAGGAGACCAAAAAGATTGTCCTAAACCATCTACAAATCCTATTGAGATTGAACCTTATGAAAAAGAAAAGGAAGATATAAACGAAGATATAAGCGAAGATATAAACGAAGATATAACTGAAAATATTGATGAGATTAAAGAAGACTTAATTAATCAAACCTTTGAAATGTGCAAAAGTTTTATGTTTCCATTATTATCTATATTATCGAGAGAATATAATATTATTAACTTTAAAGACATATTTGACGATGATATCTGTAAAGATATTATTTTAAAAATTTGCCAAGAAAAGAAAATTGATTTAAATAAAATTAATTATGATAAGATAAAAAACATTATGTCACAAATTATAGATATGAATGATGATATTATTAATTCTATACGCGAAATTTACAGAATAGCAACACCCTCTAATCTGCGTTCTTTAATTGAAAAACATTTCATACCTTCTAAAGATGAGAAAAAACGTAATGCTGAAATACCTACACCAGTTAAATTAGTAGATGAAATGCTTTATAAAATACCCAGTGAATACTGGACAAGTATTCATACTACATTTGAACCTTGTTGTGGTAAAGGTAATTTTGTTTTAGGTATATTTGATATGTTTTTTAATGGTCTTGAAAAAAGTATACCTGATAAAGTTAAAAGATGTAAAGTTATCATGACTAAATGTGTTTATTTTGCGGATTTAACCACTCTAAATGTATTTATTACAACAGAAATATTAAAATGTCATATTGAATATAAATGTGGAGTTAGAGTAGATTATGAATTTAACTCGAATATAGGTGATACTCTAAGTTTAGATGTAGAAGATAAATGGAAAATAAAAGGATTTGATGCTGCAATAGGAAATCCTCCGTTTGAAGAAATTGATGAAAAGACGGGCGAAAGTAAAGGGGGTACCAATCAATATACGAAATTTATAAATTATAATGTAGATAAAATAAATGAGAACGGATATTTATTATTTATAAATCCAATATCATGGATAGGGCCATCTACAAATAAACAATCTGGTAATGATTTACTCCATAATGTTTTTTTTAAATATGATTTATTATATCTAAATTTAAATGAATGTAAAAAATATTTTAAAGAAGGTTCTACATTTTGTTTTTATTTATTAAATAAAAAAATAAGCCCCGAATGTATAACTGATGTAATTAGTAAATATAAAAATGAAGTTTCAGTATCAAAAATAAATTTTAAAAATTATAAAAAAATGAAATTTCTACCTGTTCATATTACAGAAGAAACGATTAATTTAGTAAATAGCGTAATTAACAATAAAAATAAACTTAAAATTAGTAGATGTAGAAAGTTGGATACATCTACAAAATTTGGCAAAGAACATTTATCTCTAACTAAAAATGAAAATTTTAAATATATAACTTATCATACAACAAGTAAAACCTTTTACTCCGATATTAAACTTGAAAATTTTAACAATCCTAAAATTTTATTAAATATGTCAGGTCATTTAAATCCTGTTATTGTGGATAATTGTAATATTACAGAAAGTAAGTTCTATATAGAGTTAGAAAAAGAAGAAGATAAAAAGCTCATAGACATTTTTAAAAATAGTAACATAAAAAAATATCTAGAATTATGCAAGTATAGCGGTTTTAATTCCAGAATTGTTTTAGAAAATATAGCGTATAATCTAAATGATCTGGAATCAGAAGATGATTTAGAAATAAAAATAGTTTCAACTATAAAAGAACCTATTATAAAAAATACAGAAATAGATATAAAAAAATATACTTGCGAGTGTGGCTCCGTAATAAATAAAAATGGAAAGACTAAACACGAACAATCTTTAAAGCATAAAAAATTTATTGAAAAGAAATAATTTTAAGCGGTTTTTCGTATATAAAATAAAAAAAATTGATTTTTATTTTTTATTTTATAAAAAATTTTATATCAAACATACATTATGGTTAATCAAGATACTTTAAATGAAGAGATTACTTTTGAGATTGCTCAAGAAACTATTTTTGAAGATATTAAAAACAAATATTTAAGTGCTAATTGGGATAACTCTTGTAACATAGATTATAATACCTATTCCTATAAATTTTCAAACAATATGGAGGTTGACATTTATAGTAGAATTTATCCAAAAAAAATTGTTAGTCAAGTAGTGTTCAATACTGAAACTATTCTTCATAAAAATTTTTTTTTAGATAAAGATGAAACTATAGATGACAAAATAAAAGAGTTTATTGAGTTTCTTTACAATCTTAAATTTAATTATACATATAGCAAGATTGTCGATACTCTCATACCAAATGATTTATTTAAGAAAGAGGAGAAAAAAACTATTGCTAAGTTATTTATTAAGCATGATTCCGTTGAAGATTGTTGTGTCTGCATGGAAAAAAATACTGTTATGACTAGATGTAAGCATAATGTGTGTAGAATTTGCACACATAATCTAATTAAAAATAGTAGAACCGAACACGTTTCATGTCCTATATGCAGGAAATGTATTGCAACTGAGTGTCTTTCAGATGGAGAAAGTATTCAAAATCATTCCGATGAAGACTATTAAATTATATATTACTAATATTATTATACTACATTTTAGTATGATAATAAAACTTTTTATTTTATTTTGATTTAAAATATAATTTGAATAAATAAAATAATGATGATGGATATTAACAAAGAAACTATAAGTAGGTTAAAATTTATAGGAAAAATACAAATTGGAGATAAAGTAAATTTACGATATATGTATATACAACCAGATGGTTTAATTACACAAATCTCTCGCTCTTTATTACAGGATAATAGAGCAAAAACATTATCATTCTTACAAGATACCATAAATAAGACTTTTGAAATACTTAAATGTTACGAAAAAACGAAAAAAAATTCAGACAAAATAATGTGTATGAACTTAGTTAATGACCTTAAAAATTCAAAAAATGGATTAAATAATTTAAAAGAAACATACGCCATGGATGTAAAATTTATTTGTGATTTAGATACTTTACTTCAGACTATTGATGCAAAATTAACCGAATTAGATAAGACACCATTTTCTCCTATATTACATTCTTTAAATACTACTACTTTTCCACCTATGGATAATCTTCCTCCACCACCTTTTTTCTCATTCAATTCAAAAAGCAGTAATGAAGATGATTTAATAGAGGGAGATGAACTTTAAATATAAAGCATTTTATTTGGTCTAAAAATTAAGTGGAACGTGGTGGTATTATTTCCAAGTTAATTAATATTTTTTCAAAATTATCTAGACTATTTAAATTAAGATCCTTAAATAAAGTATCAATATTTTGTTGTGGTTTTGTATTTTTAAAAGATTCAAGCATATTATATCTTAATGATGCTAAAAATATGCTTTGACTTAATGTATAATCTTTTGAATTTTTAAAATAATTATATAGCTTTTCTAAGTCTTGTCTAGTAGAAATAACATCTGGAGGCGCATTATCGCCTGATTCGGGAGGAAAATAATTATAATATCCTAAAACTTTAGAAATTTGTATAGAATAAAAATATAGAGGCATAATTGATTTAGAATTATTATCATAACTTTTTAAAATAAAAAGCTGTAGTTGTATATTATTTTCGGTGGGATTAATAAGAGGTGTAGAACCAGGTGCCCATCCGTTTAATCCCATATAAGGGGCGTGTACAAAATCAAAAAATATATTTTTATATTCACTATAAGTATACTTAGTCATTATATCTTTCTCTATATTTATATAATCTTGATCGTAATAAGTCGTATCCATATCAAAACCATATAAATCGTAAAAGAATGTTTTTAGATAATCATGTAACTGATTTAGATTTTCTTGTGTCCAATCTTTTATTGGTTGTGCTGTTTTATATGGATATGGTGGTTGATTTGGTGGTTGATTTGGTGGTTGATTTGGTGGTTGATATGGTGGTTGATTTGGTGGTTGATATGGTGGTTGATATGGTGGTTGGTTTGGTGGTTGATATGGTGGTTGATTTGGTGGTTGATTTGGTGGTTGAGTTATAACTCTAACAAATAAAATTATACCAGTTACTAAAATTATAAATATCAATATTTTTATGTATATGTTCATTTAATTTATAATTTATTTTTTATTTTTTTTTAAAATTCTTGTTTGTCGATAAAATGTAAATATTTAAATGCTTGTAGTTGAATAATAACATCACTTACATCATCGGATTTTTTCATCGATGCTAGTTCACTTAATGTATCAAAATCTTCTCTTTCAGCTAAAATAGTACTTGCTTCATCAATAGCCCACTTTTTTCTAACTGATTTATCTACTGCTTTATAACTTGTTTTTCCTGTTTTTGTAGTTTTTTTTAATTTTTCAGCACCTAGTACTTGTGTTTTATAATAGCTTGGAAATTCAATAACCTCTTTAAATCTCCCATACTTAAAAAGAAAATAAGATTCGCAATGTTGTCCTAATTTTAGTGCCATAGTATTAACTTTTTTTCCAAAACTCATTTGTTGTTCTACAATAACATAAGATACATTATCAAAATATTCAGAATATTTATCCAATACAGCTATTAAATTATGACATAATTCTATGTCAAAATACTTATTTTTATTCGTACCCGCAGTTAAATCTACATTCTTTAATAAAATTTTTTTACCATTCATATATACCGAATCTAATATTTTTCTAAATTCAGGTGTGCATGTCCCATCTAAATTATATCTTTTAAATTTAGAAATATTTTCAACTTCTTTTAACTCTTTTAAATTTATTTCTTCTATGTAGAATGCAAAATTTTTTTTACCTATATCAAAACTCGCTAACCATATAATATCATTCTTATTATCACTCATTTATATTTATATTTTTAAACTTTTATATAGGTTTAAAAAATTTAGTTTATGCACCTACTTTAGTATTACAATAATCAAGAATAGGATCTTGCTGAATTTTTACAAATTCTAAAAATACTTTTGATATATCTAAGATATCTACATCTTTAGGATAACTATCCTTGTTATAATTTATAGACATATTAATATTACCCATTAAAGTTGTTAAAAATAAATATGATGTGGGTGTAAGATTGTACTTAGATATTGTGTCATATATACAATCCGCAATTTGTGGAGTTTTCTCTTTCCAAACGTCGCTAAATTCGATTTGGAAAATATTTTCAAAACTTATTTTAGTTAAAGGCTGATATTCATCAAGACTTTGTAAAATAAAAAGAGCTAGATTGATATTATCATCTGAAGGAATTAACATTGGTTTGAAAGTTTTATTTTTCCAATTTGTAACATTATGATAACCAATATATTCTATGTTTGAAAAATCTAAGAAAATATTTTTATAATCGGTGTAAGTGTAATTATCGCTAATATCCTTTTCTATATACTTATATGTATCATCTTTAATTGGTTCTCTTTGATTTTGAAATAAACCTAAAAAAAATTTTCTTAAATAACTATCTAATTCAAGTATATTATCTTGTGTCCAACTTGAAATTGGTGAAGGTATTACTGGTGGATTTATCGGAGGAGATATTGGAGGACTAACCGGACTAATTGGATTTACAGGATTTATTGGTTGCGGATTTAATGGAGGACCAACAGGTATTATCGGTTTTGAGTTATAATTTTGTATAATTAACACCACACCATAAATTAAAAGAAGAATTAAAATTCCTATTAAAATATTATATATAATCATTTATTATGTATAATAAAATTTATTTTTAATTTAATTTAATTGTCCGCAATTTGTAATCACAATATTTTGATATGTATTTCCGGATTGAGTACCCAAACTTTCAATCTCTGTTACTATGTTCATTCCGTTTATTACTCTTCCAAAAACTACATGTTTTCCATCTAACCATGGTGTTGCTATGGTAGTTATAAAAAACTGGCTACCATTTGTATTAGGACCTGAATTTGCCATAGAAAGCAATCCTGCCTTCTCATGTCTTAAAATAAAATTTTCATCGTTAAATGTTCTTCCGTATATCGATAGACCTCCTGTGCCATTATTATTTGTAATATCACCACTCTGTAACATAAAATTTGGAATAACACGATGAAACTTACAACCTTTATATGTTAATCCTCTATCACCTGCGCATATAGAACGAAAATTTTCTGCAGTATTTGGAACAATATCTGTAAATAATTCGATTTCTATTCTTCCTATGTAATTATTGTTTATAGCAATATCTAAAAACACTTTTGAATTTGTCATTTTTTATATATATAAATTTAACCTTTAAATTTTATTTTTAGCCAACAACCAAGAAGAAGATTGTATTTTTTCTCCTAATCCATCTACAAGTTTTATGTTTAATTTTTCACATATAGTTTTTTCAGGTATTTTTTCATTTGTTTGATCTCCTGCATTTGTAAATATATTTGGACTGATGCATTCTAAAGTTTTACAAACAGATCTATCTTCATCTATAGATAAAACAGCCATGTCAACAACTTTTAAACTTCTGATTATTTTTAATCTTTCATTTTCTGGCATAAAACTTGAACCCTTCTTAAGAATTGCTTGTTTATCATTATTTACTATTACAACTAATTTATCACCTAATATTTTGCTTTTTTCAAAATATTCTATATGACCTGCATGTAGAGGGTTAAAATAACCGGAGCAACAAACAATTACTTCTGACATTTTTTATTATATATTTTTTTTATTTTTTTCTTTTATAATTTGAAACGTCTTTTATAGTCGGCTACACTTGCTCTGAAAGTTGGTTTATTCCAAAGAATATATAGACTTAATGCTCCTGCTGTTGTTGGATCCTTCCAATTTTCTCTTGATCTATGTCTTTTAATATATCTTTCTTTGCGAGCAGGGTCTTTATGTTTTATAAAATCAGAATACCCTGGAGCTCCAAAGTCTGTATGCTTTCCATTTGAAAAATAAGCTCTATATTTTTTTTCTTTTTTAGGAGATTTAACAATTTTTACAAGTTTTAATTTATCTTTACTTTTTGAAACTCTTCTTGAAGATTTTCTTTTTGAAGATTTTCTTCTTGAAGGTTTTCTTCTTGAAGGTTTTCTTCTTAAAGATTTTCTTCTTAAAGGTTTTCTTCTTAAAGATTTTCTTTTTGAAGATTTTCTTCTTGAAGGTTTTCTTCTTGAAGGTTTTCTTCTTAAAGATTTTCTTCTTGAAGGTTTTCTTCTTAAAGATTTTCTTCTTGAAGGTTTTGTTCTTGAAGATTTTCTTCTTGATTTACTCTTATTCATTTATTAAATAGCATAAAATAAAAAACTTTTTAATTATCAAAAAATAATTAAAAATTTACAACTATAACAAACTTATTTCTCACGGAATAAACGAGTTTATATATGGTGGATAGAAACCGACTGGTTGAGGTTCTCTTACAACATCAACTATATCTTGGTATTCTTTATTATGACATTTATATTTTTCCCATAAATATTCAGGAACAACATTTGTATCTACAAACCAATCTTCAAACATATCTCCGTGATTTTTAACATTATCACATACCAAGGTATAACCATACTCGGTTAAAGTGTTATATATTTTTATTTTAGCTTCTGATCCAGCATGATATATATCATGTTCAATAGTAATTATTTTTGTTCTACAATTTTTCCAAGGAAAATTATCTATACCTTTTATAGTAGCTGAATCAATATCAAATGAAATATAATCTATAGAGTATGGAATATTTAAAGTATCCCAATTAATAGTAGTTGCATCAGCACAAATAAAGGGTGATTTTCTATCTCTTATAGCAACATGATTTGGATCATTTGCAACATCATACACATCTAGCAAAATACCTCTCCAACCTAAATTTTCTAAAACAAATGTATTATTATCTATGAAAGGTTGAGAACAACCTATATCTAAAAAGTATCCATTTTTGATATTCATGCCTTTATATAAAATATTATACACAAAGATATCTTGTCCTGCTTGACTATAAGACCTTAACATTTTATAAATAAAATTTTAACTTTAAGTTTATATTTAATTTTTAAACGTATTTTTACTTTAAAAATTTTAGTTATCATTATATGTACAATAATCCTGAATTAGTTCGTAATTTTTATTATATACACCCATTTTATGCGCTTCCTCCAATAATGCTTCTAACATTACATGAAACTTTTCTGTATGTCCTATTTCATCACATAAGCAGTGACATATTTCATGAATAAGAACATGTAAAAGCATCATGTCGTTATAATATTCTCCATTTTCATCTCGTAAACACAAATAAATTTTATGTTTATTTATGGTATAAGATTTATCTCCTTTATATAAAGATATTTCATTTAAAATATTTTTTCTATTGTTCAAAGGCTCAAGTACACCATAATAAATTTTTTCATCTGTAAATAATGGCTCAACTTTTTCTTTTAATACTTTCAATTTAGGATCACTTTGTAGAGTAAATTCTTCAATTTGTGTAACTACCAACCACATAATCCCTCCAACTATTAATAGAAATAAAATGATATTATTTAATGTTGTTGGACTTAATTTCATTTATATTATGATTTAAAATTAAAATTGAAAAAAAAAATTAAATACGTTTTAAAAAACAAAATGCAAGAAGAATTTCGTTCTAGAGGATTAAATGCTTTAAAAAAAATTTTTACTAAGGAGCAAAATATTATTACTTTTGAAAAAAATATTTATCAGGCATCTTTAAAAGCTCTGAAAAAATATGAAAAAGTTGAAGATGTGTATCTGTATAACATATACCAGTTTGTTAACGAATATAAAAATACATGTAATATGCAAGAAAAATTAAAAGAAATAAAGGAGGAAAAAATACACTGGAAAAACAAATATTTTATCGATATGATAGACAGAGAAATAGAGCAAGATAACTTTTTAATTAGACCAATTGAAATAGAAGAAGGTGTTTTAGAGTGTAAATGTGGTTCCAAAAGAGTATTTAGCTACCAAAAACAATGCAGAGGTGGAGATGAAAGTTCTACAACATTTGCTGAGTGTGTTGCATGTAAAAGTAAATGGCAATATAGTGGATAAATATAGTGGATAAATTTTTAAACTTAATTTAAGTTTAAAAATATTTATGCTTATGCTTCAATTTTACTTAAAAGCCTATCTATTTCAGATAGAACATAAGGATTTCTATTTATAGTTTCTATAAGTTTTTTTGGTCCTTTACCTGATTTTTCGTATACATATACTTTATCATTTATATACTCGTAAATTTTCATGATACCATTTTTGCATTTTTCAAACATTATTGTGTTTTTACCATCAACAGGTAGTTCACCATAACAATTTACACCTCTCCAAATATAACCTTTATTAGCAGGCATATTTTTTAAGTTATCCAAAATAAAATTTGGAATGCTATCTACTAATTTAAAAAATCTATCTGTCTCTTTTTTTAAATGATTTTCGGATGGACCATCAAATCTTCTTAACTGATATTCATTATCTAAAATTTCCTTGTCTTGTATTTTTTTTTGTTCCGATTCTTCATTCTTTTTTGTTTGTTTTTCATTTGCTTTTTTAAGTTTAGATTGTCCTTCAAGTCTGTTATTTACAAACTCTTTATCATAAAGACCCAAACCAACATCAATATATTTTTTTTTTAGAATCTCTAACTTGTTTTCATAATCCACCTGAGATAAAGTTAGCTTTTCTATTTGATTTTTATTGAACTCAAAATTTGTTTGAGTATTACGTAATCTATCGATAGTATCTTTATTTCTTTTTATAATATTTTCAGTTTGTTTAATCTCCGAATTAATATTATTTCTTGTAGAAATTCTAAAATTTTCCATTACTTTAGTTTATGTTTTTGATTTTACAAAACAATTAAAAATTTAAATCAATTTTATTTTTGTATATAATAAAATGAGTACTGATAATAAAGATTTTGATTTCAAAATTAATCCTTGTAAAGCTTGTAAAATTAAATGTCCAAATCCCGAGGATGTAAATTGCATAAATAATTGTTGTTATGAAACTCTCGGAGCATTTGAAGGTGCATGGTCCCTTAATCAAGTAAGAAACTTAGAGGATGCTAAAAATTGTTATGATTGTGTTAGCCAAAGTATTGATTGTATGGGAAGAGATAGATGTGATTTAAGACTAACAGCTGCCCCTTTTTTCAATCAAGCTCCCCATTATTTTCCAGAAATTTTTCAAGAAACAAAAAATGTAGAAAAAGCAAAAAAAATATGTTATAACTATTGTTTGGATTGCAAATATACAAATACATGTATGCAAAATTGTGATACTGATTCAGACGCAATTGAGTCTTTTGATAAGACTAAGACTCAAAGCTCTGCTCCTAATACAAATAATGTATCAAATAAAAGAAGTTATAGAGAAACCAATCCATTTTCTTTTTACACTGGTTTAACTATTGGTAGTATTATATTTATATCGATAACACTTTTATTTATTAGAATATTACTTTATGGTAATAAGTTCTAGGCGATTTTTTGTCTTTAAATTAAAATTTTTTTATATCTTTAAATTAAGATATAAAAAATAATTTAGATTAGTCGTCTGCATAAAGGACATGCTTTTCCTACAGATTCGTAAAACCCAGTTCCTGTTTTAGAATACTTTATATTGGCATAACATGGTCTACATACATTGTGACCACAATCAGTTATTACTTTATTTGATTCCATACATACACAGCATTCATCCATAAAATCATTTTCACATAGAATAGAATATGCATGAATAAGTTTTTCTTTTTGTTTTATTTTAGATTCAGAATCTATTTCATCTAAACTTTTTGAATACACATATTCATCCCTAAAATTTTCAAACAGAAATGTTATAAGTTCTTCTATTGTTTCAAATGAATCTTCATAATCTTCCCTGTTACTTAAATATACTCTGTTGTCTAAATGATAGTCGGATTTTTCATATTCTGATATAGTAAAATCAAACACTAATTTATTCCAGTTTGGATGTTTTTTTATTTCGATATTTATTTTTAGCTCATTAAAGACATAATCTTGTATAATAAAATCTTTTTTTTTACAGGTTTTATTTGTGTAATCTTCGCAAATAACTTTTATAGCTTCTTCCGTGCTTAAATTTTCCATTTTACTTTTTTACTTTTTAACTTTTTAACTTTTTACTAATTTCAAAAATTTAAATTCATTTTTTTAATAATGTTTGTATGTTTGTTCTTATAATTTCTTGAATATCGTATTTACTAAAAGGTTTGCATATATCGTTTAAGTTTTTAAGCCCTGTAATATACTTTTTAAATCTAGATACTTCGGTAGGATTTAAAACTTTTATCAACTTCATTTCTTTTAAGTAGACAAGTAGATATGATACATAAATAATACGAGCGCAATGATTGTATAATTTATAATCATATAAATTTTCATAACTAAATATTAAGTACCTATCTTCTAACCCTTTTAGTTGATTTTGAAAGTATTTAACAGGATTCTCAATATAAATACTTGAGTATGGAGTTTTATATTCATAGGGTTTGTAATGGTAAGTTTGTTTAATACCTCCAAATTCAAGATCTTGATTTATTGGTAATAAAAATTCAATCATATGGTTTGTTATTTCATAAACTTTAGTTGTTACTTGAATTTTTATTATTTTTTGTTCAACTAATAAAACCCTTGATATCAATAAAGGACCAACATAATCTTTCATATCCGCATTTTTTAGTTCATAAGATTCGTCTATATCGTCTTTATTTGGAAGTGAAAATATTGAAGTATCAAAATATTTTTCAATAGCTAAACATATTAACATAACTTCTTTAAATAACCATTCCGTAAAATGATCATTAAGTTGCGTATAACTATCTTTTTCCATCATTACCAAATCAAAAATAATTTCTTCTCCATTTTTTATGCTAAATATAGGACTAAATATTTTTATATCTATATCCGATGTAGGATCAACTATCTCATTTATATCAATACTAGTTAATGAGTATATTTTTGAATATATTTCACACGCTGCCCCACCAAATACATAATATGGTGAGTCTAATAGCTTAGCTTTTCCTTCTAAATTTTTTTTTATTATAACTTCTTCCTCATCTTCTTCTTCATGTACCAAACATTCAGTTTCTCCATTAAATTTGTATTTATGCCAAGGAATTTCAGATATTTTATTTATTAACATAAAACCAAGAGGATATATATTTTCTAACCATATATTCCGTTCTTCATCTTTAGTGTACTTATACTTTAATGATGTACTTATACTCTTATACTCTTTTTTTTTGTTAGTTTTGAAATTTTTATCCGGATCTATATCACTCATTTTAATATAATACAAGTTATTAATAACAAATAAATCATTTTTTCATTTAAAAATAAAAAAAAATGATTTAAATATTATGAGTTTTGAAAACGATAAAAGACCTATGGATCTATCTAAATTATCAAAAAAAGACCTCTTAACTAGATGTGAAGAATTAGGTTTTACAAAATATAAATCAAAAAATAAAAGTGAATTAATTGAACTAATTTCAAGAAAAAAAATGATAAAATAACAAAGGTTGAACCTGAACCAATTATTTTAAATTCTTTTGAATATGAAAAAGAAGAAGATTATTTAAATAGTTTTTTAAAAACTATAAAAAATAAAAATGGTGGGTACAAAAGAATATGTATTTCTCCTTTGCGTTATGCTGGCGGAAAAAGCAAAGCTATAGGTCTGATACTAGAAAATTTACCTAAACTAAAAGAGAAAAAAATAGTGTCGCCTTTTTTTGGCGGTGGTTCTGTTGAATTATGTCTTTCACAAATGTTAGGTATCAAAATTATCGGTTATGATATATTTGATATGCTTACTAACTTTTGGAATGTCTTAATACACAATAAAAGTGATTTTATAAAAGAACTGAAAAAATTTAAAGTTACACAAGAAGAATTTACATATAATAGACATGTATTGTTAAATTATTGGGAAAAAATAAAACCAGAAGATTTAAACTATAAAACTAAAAATAAATTAGAATTAAAAACAGAAGATCTTACAAGGTTGGATAATAATAATATTATTCAAGCAGTATATTATTATTATAATATGACATTATCATATGGTCCCATGTTTTTAGGTTGGCCAAGTTCAAATGAAATTAACAAAGATAAATTCCAAAGAAGAATTGAAAAAATAGATAAAATGAATTTTACAAATATAGAAATAAGTTGTGCATCTTTTCAAGACGTGTTAGAAAAACATTCAAACGATTTTTTGTTCCTTGATCCTCCTTATTATCTAGAAGGTGATAGTAAAATGTTTAAAGGTATGTATCCTAATTGTAACTTTGCAATACATCATAATAATTTTAATCATTTAAAATTAGCTGAAATTTTAAAAAATCATAAAGGAGGCTTTTTGATGACTTATAATAATTGCTCAAAAATTAGAGAGTTATATGATGATTGTAAATTTGAATATCCTGAATGGCAATATACTTATGGTCAAGGAGAAACACGTATCGGAAAAAATAGAAAAGAAAATACAAAAGACAATATAAAAGAAAGCCACGAAATCATTATTATTAAGTGGCCTAATAATTAAAATCATCTATATAATGCCTAATTCCTATATTATTATCCATAAGTAATTTTATGAATTTTTTTCCTGTATTACCATTTAATCCAAGAAAATAGCTCTTGTGTGTTTTACGATACTCGTATGTTATATACTGAGATAGTCCTTTTTTTGAATTATCTTTGAAATCACCTTTTATTCTTCCAGTATCTAATTTTCTCCAAAAACATTTCTCAGATATATATTCTATTATGTCATCTATGTTAAAAAATATCCACTTTCTAATATCTGTATCTTTATACACTAGTATATCAGCAGGTTTATCACTATTACTTTTTTTTAAATATTTACAAAATAGATTATAAACAAATTCTTTATTTAAATCTGTTATATTTACATCCTCTAATTCAGGTATTTGTCCTAGTGTAAATTGAATATTATTTCCGCTCTTATTACTTACATTAAAACTAGATACACTAATTTTTTCTTTTAGAATTCTACAAATTGGATTATTGGTATCAATATTATTATCTGCTTTCGCACCATATTCAATTGGTTTATCAAGTTCTTTTTTATTGTATTGTTTGCGAAAATCTTCCTCTCTCTTATGACCTTTCTTTTTTTTATCTCCACCGACTTTTTTACAAGTTTCAATTCGTTTATCATTACCAGATAATGTTAATTTCGGTATAATTTCTTTCTTATTATTAATTAAATCTACCAATTGAGTTTTATTTTTAGATTTGTATCCTGAAATTTTAAGTTCTTCACATTTATTTAAAAGTTCTTTTCTAGACAAATTTATTAGCTCACTTTTATTTTTTGATTTACAAGATGTAAATCCGGCTTCAGCACATTTTAATAAAAGATCTTTCTTATTTAGTTTAGATAAATAAATTTTAGTTTTATCTCTTTCTAAAATTTTTTTATTTTATAATCAATTTTTATTTAAAGTTCTCATTCCATATTTGAATATCATCCTGTAAAAATGTAGTTATAAATTTATTGAAATTTCTTTTTTTTATTCTTGAATGTTCAAAATCTATAATCCATATCTTATTTTTATACTCGATAAAATTATATCCTGTAATATCAATATACTCTATACCATAGTCGTATAATTTTTTTATTATCTGTTTAACTTTGAGGTATATATCTGCTGGAATATCGTTTGCATTTTCTCCGTAAAAATCAGATAGACACATATTATCTATCTTTTCCATAGTCATAATTTTATTTTTTCTATCATACGAAAAAATTTTAGGACAATTAACTATACCTAAATGGTATATATAATTATGCATTTTATATTCAGAAAATTTAACATTCTTCTTGACATATATCATCTTTAAATACTAGTTACAACTTTAAAAAATAAAAATTCAATTTTAGTATTTAAACATAGAACATACAGAAGAAAAAATTTGGGAGTATATAATAAAGATATTAATTGTATATAAATTTTTAAAATATTTTTAACTTTAAAAATTTATCTAGATTATACTTCTACACCTTCATCTTCACCAGTATTGGTATTTATTTTAGCCATGAATGTTTGGTGTATTTTAGTTTTTTTATGTGCAGGTATAGATCTTAG
>Ga0214923_10002757_pt1 | contig 22826 bp, 20 predicted proteins | sample LL1510_MetaG_FD_177993 | JGI IMG/M metagenome (GOLD analysis project Ga0214923, IMG submission 177993) | Freshwater microbial communities from Lake Lanier, Atlanta, Georgia, United States - LL-1510 | ecosystem: Environmental > Aquatic > Freshwater > Lake | place: USA: Georgia | collected...
AATCCTTGTGGACCCTTAGATCCAGTAAAACCTTGAGGTCCTTTTGAACCTGTAAAGCCTTGTGGTCCTTTCATTCCAGTAAATCCTTGTGGTCCTTTAGAACCAGTAAAGCCTTGTGGTCCTTTCATTCCAGTAAATCCTTGTGGTCCTTTAGAACCAGTAAAACCTTGAGGTCCTTTTGAACCTGTAGAGCCTTGTGGTCCTTTCATTCCAGTAAATCCTTGTGGTCCTTTCGATCCAGTGAAACCTTGTGGACCTTTTGAACCGGTAAAACCTTGTGGTCCTTTCGAACCAGTGAAGCCTTGTGGACCCTTAGATCCAGTAAAACCTTGAGGTCCTTTTGAACCAGTAAAGCCTTGTGGTCCTTTTGATCCAGTGAAACCAGTTGATCCTTGTAATCCAGTAAATCCTTGTGGTCCTTTCATTCCAGTAAATCCTTGTGGCCCTTTAGAACCAGTTGATCCTTGTAATCCAGTAAATCCTTGTGGACCTCTTGAGCCAGTAAAACCTTGAGGTCCTTTTGAACCTGTATAACCTGTTAATCCAGTAAAACCTTGTGGTCCTTTCGATCCAGTGAAACCAGTTGATCCTTGTAATCCAGAAAATCCCTGTGGACCTTGTAATCCAGAAAATCCCTGTGGACCTTGTAATCCAGTAAATCCCTGTGGACCTTGTAATCCAGTAAATCCAAGCAAACTATTAGAAGAATACATTAATAACAAATTAGAATTAGATTTAAACCCAAATGTTGTTTGAAATTGTCCTGACGCTGATATAGATATTGTATTCAATACATAACTATTGTCACGACTAATGTAATATCCAAACCACGTATTTCCATAATCAATAGAATATAAAATTTTATTAATTAAGCAAATATTTTGATATTGACCTGACGCAGATATTGAACATGAAATTATATGCTGATTATTCGTTAGCATTATATTATATATCCATGTATTACCATAATCATAAGATATATACATGTCGTTTGAACATAAAAGTTGATATTGACCAGACGCCGACATAGATACCACAGCACAAGTTGTTGAATAATTCCGTGATAAATTAATTTTATTCCATGTAATACCATAATTATTACTTACATAAATAATATTGGATAAAGTTCCAACAGTTTGATATTGACCTGATGCAGATATTGATACATTATAAAAACTATTTGGGGTTTGGATTGTTTGAGTCCATGTATTACCATAATCATTTGATACATATAAATATCCTGATTTTTCACAAATTGTTTGATACTTCCCAGACGATGATATAGATATTGATGCGTATGTATTATTTATAAATACTGGTTGATTATTAGGTGATGCCCAAGTATTACCATAATTATTAGATAAAATTACACTTATATTAGTATTATTATCAATAAAAATACAAGTTTGATATTGTCCAGATGATGATATAGATATTGATAATCCACCTTTATCAAGAAAAGTTATACTTTTATCCCAATTATTACCATAATCAATAGAACTAAATATATAATTTGATCCTTTAGAAACTAGAGTTTGATATTGTCCAGATGATGAAATAGCTAATTTGCTAGATAATTTATTATTGTAAAAATCATTTGGATTAGGTGGTCTTGTAACTGTATACCAATTTTGACTAAAATTTGTTAAATTAATTCCAAAATTCGAAAAAATATCAAGATATGAATTATTAACTGTTCCGGTAGGTCCAATAAATCCAGTTGAACCTTGTGGTCCTTTCGATCCAGTGAAACCAGTTGATCCTTGTAATCCAGTAAAGCCTTGAGGGCCTTGTAATCCAGTAAAGCCTTGAGGGCCTTGTAATCCAGTAAAGCCTTGCGGGCCTTTTACTCCTGTAAAACCTTGTGGGCCTTTCGAACCAGTAAAACCTTGTGGACCTTTTGATCCAGTAAAGCCTTGTGGGCCTTTTGATCCAGTAAATCCTTGTGGACCTTTTAATCCAGTAAAACCTTGTGGCCCCTTAGATCCAGTAAAACCAGTTGGTCCAGTGTATCCTGTACGACCTGTTGATCCAGTGTATCCTGTACGACCTGTATAACCTGTTAATCCTTGTAATCCAGTAAAGCCTTGTGGACCTTTAGATCCAGTAAAACCTTGTGGTCCTTTCGAACCTGTAAAACCTTGTGGACCTTTAGAACCAGTAAAACCTTGTGGTCCTTTCGAACCAGTAAAACCTTGTGGTCCTCTTGAGCCAGTAAAGCCTTGTGGGCCTTTTACTCCTGTAAATCCTTGTGGACCTTGTACTCCTTGTATTCCTTGTATTCCTTGTATTCCTTGTACTCCTTGTATTCCTTGATCTCCTTGTATTCCTTGTAATCCTTGTATTCCTTGATCTCCTTTTATTCCTTGATCTCCTTTAATACCTTGAATACCTTGAATACCTTGAACACCTTGAATACCATTTTGACCATTAAAACCGCGTAATCCAATTATTCCTTGAGATCCAGTAGAACCCTTTAAGCCTTGTGGGCCTTGTGGGCCAGTATAACCTGTTATACCTGAACTCATATATTAGATAAATTTTATTTTTTTATAATTAAAATATTAAACTTTATAATTATTTATAAAAATTTTATAATAGTTTTTAAAATTTACAAATATGTAAAAATGCATAATATCAAAAATAGAAATTTTAAATATTACACCTTTAGACATTTAAAACGCCGAGTTTAATTTAAATATTTTTTCGGTGTTCTTTTTCTTGTTTTATTTTTTACATAAGTGGCTTTTCTGTTATAAACACCCCTAAATATATTTTTATACTTTTCTTTTGGTATTCCTCTTATCACATTAGAGATATTTTCCTTTAATTTTTCATATGTTAATCCTTCTTCTTTTTGTAATCTTGATTTCAGCATACTAAAATAATTTTCAATACTATTGGTAAAATGTTGATAAGGAACGGCATAAAGAATGGTATTATTTTTCCCTATTAATTCTTTGATTTTTTCGTTTCTATGGCTACTTGCGTTATCTAAAATAATTAGTTTATTTTTTGTATTTATTCGTTATATGCGTCTCTAACAAATCCACTAATCTATCTGTGTTAATTCCACCTTTTTCATATAAGTCCCAACCTAATACACCTTTGGTAGAAATCGCAAAGACACCTGTATATTTCTTGAAAACTTCTTGAGATTGGGTTTTGATTACACAACGCTTTCCCATTTCACTATAACAATGATTACGTTTTTGTAATGATTTTACGCTTGTCTCGTCAATACAAATAATATCTTCTAATTTGTATTGTTTTACTGTTTCATAAAATTCTTTTATCTTTTGATTGATATTTACAGGCTTTCCAAATCGTTTTTCAGGTTCGTGTCTTAATCTTGTAATTTTCAAAGTAATATTATTATCCTTTATCACTAAAATAATCATTTGATGCTAAAGGTCCATCTTGCTTAAATATTCCAGTACCTGAAAATCGCATATCATATTGAGATAAATAAGGATAATTATTACATTGATATCTTTTTTTAAATAATTGATTTCCTTCATCAAATTTGGAAGTCCAGGTATCAACACCGAAGTTCGTCTTTACAGGTTTACTAAATTTCTTATTTGGAAATAAAAGAGCTTTTGTTCCAATATCTGTCGTCAAACTAGAATAAGTAGGTGTTACGCCAACGGTTAATTTTCCAGCATCATTTTGACCCGGAACACAATTATTTGTAGGAGGAACAAAAGGGACATTCGGCTGACAACCAGGACAATCAATATCCGATGTGCATTGTTGACCAGTAATAGAACAACGAGCATTTGGACCACAAAAATTACTACAACTTGAAGTAGTATTAATAGGTAGACTAACAGTGTGACTTGTATCAGATTTTCCTCGATCCTGATTTGATTGGGTCATTTGATCAAAATTTTCGACAATATAACCATTATTTACTAAATAATCAGTCCAATTTATAATAACAATTAATAAAAATAAACTAATTAAGGCAAGAAGAATGATAATGGTATTTTTTTTATTCATATAATATTATTATATTATTTTAATATAACAATGTCTAAAAAAGATGCAAAAAATAATAGTATGGATTCAATAATTAATAATACAGGAGGGTTTTTAAAATTGGTTCTATTCTTAGTTATATTGGTTTGTTTGTTATTTTTTTCAGGTGGATATATATTGTTTGCATGTAAACTCGCACAATCAAATATCTTACCAACAAATATACATTGTAAACCTTATTCAGACCAAGATGCGAATATAGCACATATAAATTCGAACATATTTATCGCAAAACCACCAAAATCAAACGAACAAATGTCGCAAAAAATAAAATTTCCATATGAAAAAAATAATAAAAATATGTTAATTGATCTATTTAGAGGATTGAAAGAATCACCTGATTCCTTTTTCTTAATAAATTATTTTATAAGTATTTTTGAAAGCTTGTTATGTTTCAATTACTCTACCATGAATATATTATTCGCATTTATTAATAATTTTTTAAGTGAAAGCCTAATTCTTATTTTCGGTCCTTTATTTTTGCCGATTGTATTTTCTATAATGTTGATAATCAATCATATTTATTTGATGTTTTTATGGTTTGAAAAAATGTCTTGGTTTTTTAAAACAAATGTAAACAATACAGATGAAGGGAAAAAACCGAAATGGGAAAATATCAATATTTTAAATCCATTTGGTTATTTTATTGGTATTGTATTAGTATTTATATTCTTTATTTTATTTTTTATTGTAGGTATAGCAGTATTTCCTTTAATCGCAATTTTTTCTATAATGTGGGTACTTTTTTCAATAGGAAATTTTACGGGTGTAATGGAAGAAAAAGAGGTAGGAGTGTGGGGAATTATCAAAAAAGTATTTAAATATCACAAGGTTACTTTTATGACTATTTTATCATTTTTAATAATAATCAGCGCATTTTCACAATTAGGAAGCGTAGGTGGTTTGATTTGTTTACTCGCGACTTTGTGTATGTATTTCAGAATCATACCTTCAAATATTTTTGTTCCAGAAATTCCTTTAAATTTATCCGTATTAGTTTCGAATAAACAAGCCCAAAAAACTTGCACAATTCAAAAAACAAGAAAACAAAGTTTTTTAGGTAGTTTATTTTTTCCACAACAAGATGGTGGTGAATTATTGAAACAAATAAAACAAATTGGTGGAAAATTAAATAACTATAAAAAATAACTCAAATAAAAATAGATTCAACACAAAAATATTCGAAAAATTCGAAAAAATAATTAATAACTTAAAAATAAATATTAAATAACTTTTATTATTTATTTATATATATCATTTTATCATGGGTAAAAAAAAAAATAATTCAAAACCTCTACCATTTGTAAGTATATGTACACCTACTTTTAACAGACGCCCATTTATACCATTTATGTTGAGATGTTTTGAAATCCAAACTTATCCAAAAGATCGTATTGAATGGATTATTATTGATGATGGTACAGATAAAATCGAAGATATGGTAACACATATTCCTCAAATCAAATATTTTAAATATGATACAAAAATGACGCTTGGGAAAAAACGTAATTTAGCACATGAAAAATGCAAAGGAGACATTATAGTATATATGGATGATGATGATTATTACCCACCAGAACGCATTAGTCATGCAGTAGAAGTTTTACAAAACAATAAACAAGCGTTATGTGCTGGATCAAGTATAATGCATATTTATTTTAAGCATATTAACAAGATGGTTCAATTTGGGCCCTATGGTCCAAATCATGCAACTGCGGCAACTTTTGCTTTTAGAAAAGAATTATTAAAACAAACAAGATATCAAGAAGATGCTTGTGTAGCAGAAGAGAGGTCTTTCTTGAAAGATTATACAATACCATTTGTACAATTGGATACAATGAAAACAATTTTGGTATTCTCTCATGTACACAATTCATTTGATAAAAAAAGTTTGATAAAAGATGGTGAAAATCAATATGTGAAATTTACCAATGTGAGTGTAGATAATTTTGTAAAAGAAAATGATATAAAACAATTTTTTATGAAGGATATTGATCATTTATTGGATATTTATCAGCCTGGTAAACCAGAAAATAAACCAGATGTAATGAAACAATTAGAGGAATTACGAATCAAAAGAGAGAAACAAATGTTGGAGCAACAACAAAAATTATTTATGAATAATGAACAAGTGCAAACAATGCAAAAAAAAATGTCTGAAATGAGTATTATAATACAAGAACTCAATATGGAGAATTCAATTTTAAAAAACAAGAATGAATATTTGGAAAATAAAATTAGTAAATTGATTCAAGATTTGATCGATTTAAAAAAATCGCAATTTTCAAATTAAAATTAAAAAATACATAAAAAATATAATTTGTTAAAAAGAAAATATTTAAAGATTAAAAATCATTATTTTATAAAAATGGAATATGAAGACCGTTTTCACCCAAGTGAAGGAAATGATTTATTTAATAATGATTTTAAAAACATGATAGTTCAAATAAAATCATCCGATAAAGGTTATCATAAATTAAAAAGAAAAATAATCACACAAAATGGTATAAAAAATGCTAGCTATATATTATATTCATCAGGAGATATTGGATCAAATATTCGCGATGCAATTACAGGACAGTATTATGTAGACAAAGTTGGTTCCAAGGAGGAAAATAATTTTTTTAAAATATCAATTTCTACAGGAGAAATAAATAGTGATCGAAGAAATTTTTATTTTTCAACACCAGAAGATTATGAGAGATATATGCATAAAAATATTAATAAAAAAATAAAACAATCTTGGGAAAAAAGAAAAATACATAAAATATAAAATGTAAAATATAAAATGTAAAATATAAAATGTAAAATATAAAATGTAAAATATAAAATGTAAAATATAAAATGTAAAATATAAAATGTAAAATAATATAAATGATTATTATATTATTTTATTTAATCAAAATGAAATTAATTATGAATTTATTAAATACAAATAAAAATATAAATATAGGTTTTGAAAAAGTAATAAATACAAATTATTTATTTTTAAATGAAGGATGTGATGACATGAATATTTCAGAATCATACGAAAAAAATGAAGAAATATTTACAAATATTATAAAAAAAGATTTAATTGATTATTTAGAAAAGAAAAATATTTCTATCCTTTCTAAATTATGTTACATTAAAAATTCAGATTATTTATTTAATCAAACAATATGTAAATACGAATATAAACCAAATATTTTTTCAGGAAAATTAAAATGTGATTTTGATAGTTTTTTATAAAACTAGAAACAAATTGTAATTATTATACTAATTTTCAGAATTGAAATCATCATCCTCTTCAATTTCTTCAATTTCTTCTATTGTTTCATCGTCATATGTTTTAATATTTTCTTTTGTATATTTATCTAAATAACGATAAATACGGTTGATATCTAATTTATTTATTTCATAATTCTCAAATAATGTATTGATTTCTTGATCATCATATTTATTTTTGAGATGAATAAAGAAAGAAAATAAATCTTTTTTATCCATTCCCAATTGTTGACATAAATTTTGTATAAAAATATAATTGTTATATTCCGTCGAATATTTTGTTAGAACCTTGGTAAATCGTATTTCACTTGAATTATAATTTTGTTTGTTTTTAAAATAAGAGTGATACAATTTATTATTTTTCAATGTTTTTATTAAAGACGTCATTTCATTTAATTTCCATATTTGTTTCTGAAAAGTTACACGATCCATATAGTCAGCAAAACACATATTATCCAATTGTTTTAAATAAAGAGGCACTGATATATTTTTATCATTTTTATCTAAAATATCAATTATATTTTCATGCCATAATAAACCAACAATAGTTCGATCTGTTTCATTCATAATATTATTATGTTCTTCAAATTGATAACATTGATTTATTAATTTATTTGTTATTTTTTTTGTGTCATCATTATATGATTTAATTTGAAAAATATTCATATTTATGTATTGAATGAACAAATCCTTATCAAAATCATAAATTTTTAAAAGATCAATTATTTTTCTTAAATCTCCTTGAACAAAATCAATAATTTTTTTTTCAGTCTCTATTGGAATATTAATCATTAATTTTTGTATAATATAATTTATTTGGGATTGTATTGGTGTTTTTAATTCTACACTATTACATACTTTCATAAGTTCTTTGATCTTTTTATCAACATGATAATTACCAATACAAATTATCGGACACATTGTGACGTCTTCTAACTTTTGTTTTTTGGTTTTTTTTGGACGTATTAATTTAATTAATGTATTAATACCACCTTTATCACCATTATTCATACCATCTATTTCATCCATGATAATAGCGATTTTTTTTACTTTTTTTAATAACAAACTCATTACATTTTTATCTGACATATTATGTTTTGTAATGTTATCAATGATGGATTTATTTCTTATATCTCCAGCATCATAATGAATAATATCATAATCTAATTCTTTTAAAATATTAGTAACAAATGAAGTTTTACCACAACCAGGATCACCATAAACATAAAAACCTTTTTTGAAAAGTAAATTATTTTTATTTTCTTCAAAGTTATTTAGTATATCTTTAATATATTTTTCTTGTTCTTTTCGATTTAATATTTCATTTAAATCTAATTTCTCCATCTTATATTTCTAACGGGATTCTTTTTATGCTGATTTTTACACAATTCGTGTTTTTGCAAAAAATCATTTATAATATTTCGACATTTTGTTGAACCATTCATTAGGCAAAAATCAGTCACAAAACTTAAATAATTGTTATAAATAGTATTTTTATAATTGTATTTTTTTAAATTGAAAATCCATTTAGAATAATTTTCATTTAAAATTTGCGTAAATACAAATTCATTATCTCTTCTTAATACATCACGAATATAATTTTCCATACTTCCTTTAATAATATATTTTTGCAAAACATAATGATTCTGAACATACAAATTCTTATTTAAAAATATTTTTACTTTATATGAAATATAAGAATAAATAATATCAATAATATCATCTGGTAATATAACAATTTTATTTAATATATCAACCTCATAATATTCTTTTTTTGATTGAGCCATTTTAATAAATATTTATACTTATAATAGTAAAATATTTAAGTTTTTTTTTAACCACTTGTGCTACATGGATTACTTACACCATATGTAATACCATCCCATGTTACTTTGCAATTATTTGCCCAAGTATATTTATTACATAAACCATTTGAGCCTGTAAATGCGGACGTACTAAAATCCATTACTTGATGTTGTTGATTCCCTTGTGGTTTGCAAACGCCTAAATCTTTTACATTGATACATTTTTGACGATTTCCTGAACCATCTACAACCCACCAGTCAGGACAAGCAGATACATTTGGTGGCCAATTATTTTTTGGTGTTCCTTGTAAAACTGCACCAATGACTAATAATGATATAATTAAAATAACAACTGCGGTTATTAAAACAATTTTTTCAAAACTTCCCATTTGTATATAAAATAAATATATAATTTTTTTATGTTTGAGTATTATAAATGAATACTTATAATGGAAGAGTAAATATTAAAAGTCCAAACACTTCAAAATTATTTACTATGTATGATAAAATACCAGCAAATCAATGCAGCACATTTAGGAATCCAACTGAAGGTTTATGGGATGAAACATATTTATCAAAAGCTTTTTTTTCTTTCGAAAATATTCAAATTTTGCAAAACGGTATTCGTGCGGGCGTATATCAACGTTCAAATGGGCAATATGTTATTGGTCCACAAGATTGTGATGCACTAAAAATTGTTATGAGAAGTGTTTTTTTACAATATGCATCCAATCAAAACAATAATATTCCTGAACAAGTAAAATCATTGAATCAAATGGTTCTTAATTATTGCATTCAGCAAGTTTATGGTGAGGCTCAAGGTTATATGAAATATATGGATGATGTAAGTACTTTAGTAGTTCCAATCGCCCATCCAGTAATGGCAAATAATACAGATCGTGAATTAGAATTTAAAACATGGTTCTAATCCAATTTTATAAAAAATGTAGCAAAAACCATAATCCAAATTTATAAAAATGGAGCAAAAACCATAATCCAATTTTAGAAAAGGTGGAAATTTGAATAAATATTATTTTTTTATTATATTAGAAATATTTCTAATATAATATAAAAGATGCTTCCAAAAGTATTTAATTTTGATGTTACAAGCACGCGTTCATCTGTAACCGATAATAAAATGTTAAGAAGAACAGGAATGAAACAAGAAGTAAAAATTACAAATGTCTCTGGTAAAAAAGCATGGATCATTATATCACCAACGCCTATTATGCAATTAGGATCTTTAGGGTTAGATAAATTAGGACAATTATCTTTCACACATACAGGTGAATATAAAAGCCAACAGTCACCTTTGTTAGATAATTCATCACGAACATTTGATTTAGATTCAAGTAGTATTTATTATAGTGTATTTTTTGAATGTGATGGTAAATGGAAAATACATTTTCAAGATAAGAAACATGATGCATGTGTAAATGATATTGGGATATTACCTCGTCATGTAGATGAAGCGATTGATATTGATATTAAACCAGTTATTTAATAATTATTTGGGTCAGGAAACATGGAATTCAAAAAATATAAAAACGGCAATGAAGCAAATATTCCTGTAGATACCAATCCACCTACAAGAATATTTTTATTTACATCTGAAATATCACCTGGTTTTTGTTCGATAATATCCATTCTGGGTTCTACTGACCATATATTGGATTTACCATCTTGATCTTTGCTTCTTCCCAATCGAATGATCTTATTGATAGAATTAGTATCAATTTGTTTGTCTTTTTCTTCCCCAGATTTATTTCCAATTTCTTGATCATTTCGTAAAAAATTGTTTTTTCGGTTGTAAAAAAAAAAGTTTAGATTAAATTTATAAATATTGTAAAATGCATTTGTATTTACAAATGATAAAACCATTAAAAATAAATAAGAATTCATTTTAAGTAATTTAAAAATACTAAAAAGTATTTAAATTGTTTTAAATTATATTGATTTATAAATAATAAATAAGAAACACATAAAATTATTTATCTTAATTTTCTATTAATAAATTTGTTTTTTTCGAAATTTTTGAACCTTTGCTAACAATTTTTTTCTTTTTTTCACCACCAGATTCTGAAATACTACGCACGCGTTCCTCTTTATAAACCAAATATTCTTCTCTCAATTTATCCAATTCGGTAGTCCACATTTTGTGAATTGTTGTATTAATAATAATATCTAATTCGGTTTTTGTTTGTTCATGTTCTTTCATTAATTTTTCTACATTTTCTTCTGTAACACTATCCATCGGCATTTTTGTTAAATATTTAAACTCTGCATCGCCATCTATTATATTGTATTTTTTACTCAACAACAATTCAATAACTTGTTCTTTTTTTTTCTTTCGCAAATCCATGGTTCCATTCAAATTCTCTTCAATAAATCTTACTTTATTTGATAAGAAAACCAACTCTTTTTCTAGAACTTGAATCATCGCATCTTTTCTTGTTTGATACATTTGAAGACGCGTTTCGAAATAATCATCAATAATATCTTCTACTTTATCGTATTTTCTCAACTTATCTTCCGCGTTGAATAAATGCATATTTGAGCTTGAATTTGTTGTATATAATTTCAGCAATTTTTCGAGACCATTACATCCATAATCACATGTCGTAGTAATTAATTCATCTACTTTTCCCTTCTGGAAATGGATTGTAAAATCAATTGTCGTATCTTTACTTAAATCTTCATAATCTTTTACAATGCTTACAATCTTTTTCCCTTCTTTATCTGATCCAGGGTCTAAAAGCTTTTCTAAATGTTCCTTAAAATCATCCGTCCAAAATCCAACTGGTAATTCAGTGACTCTGATTTTGTCTGCATCGACTTTAGACCATTTGCCTTTAAATAGAAATCTTCCTTCTGTTTTACCTTCTGGATTCAAAATTTTCTCAATGGTTCCAGTAAAACCTTCATAATAGGGAATAAATTCTGTAATATTCATCGGCGGATCTGTTAAATTCACTCCAGTAAGAAGTTTCGTCTTTAAATAAGCAATGATATCCAAAGGGTTATAACACATAATATCTGTACTGAACCCTGTTCCAATCCCTTTCGAACCATTTACTAGGACCATAGGAATAATAGGTGCGTAAAATATGGGTTCAACCGGGGTTCCATCATCGTCTAAATATTTCAGGATTTGATCATCAGCTTTTACAAAAATACTGCGTGTTAGGCTATTTAAATAAGTAAATATATATCTCTCTGAAGCACTATCGTCACCTCCTTGTAGTCTAGTACCGAATTGTCCGGAAGGTACGAGTAAGTTGATATTATTGGAACCAACGAAATTTTGCGCCATTCCTTTAATCGCTTGATTTAAGCTGGCTTCACCGTGATGATAACAAGATTGCTCTGAAACATAACCACTAAATTGTGCTACTTTTATTTCAGAAGTCAGGTTTTTCTTAAAGGCTGCATAAAGAATTTTGCGCAAACTGATTTTCAAACCATCCATTAAATTAGGGATACTACGATCACAATCATACTTGGAAAAATGAATAAATTCTTTATTGATAAATTCTTCGTAAGGAACCATTGTTTTACTTGTATCCAAATAAGATTCACGATTGTAATCATTTTCAAGCCATGTTTTACGGTCATCAGCACGTTTTTTATTAAAGACCATATCGATTGAGTCATCACTTGTTTTTCCGAAATGTTTGAAACCAACCATTTTTTTCTGTTCAAAATATTCACGAAATTCTTTTCCGGTACTGGTTCCCAAACCTTTATAATATTTGATTTTCCAGCCTTTTACATCATTCTCGTTTTTCCAGGATTCATATTCACCTTCATTATAAAACATCAATTCTTGGTTTCCTTTTCTGGCCTTCAAGATAGGTGTGTTCATAAATCCAATGAATCCTGGTATTTCGTATAAGCTTGGCCATTCAGAATGGAATAAGTTAATACCTAAGCCCTTAATATGGCTTCCATCCAAATCTTGATCTGTCATAAATAGAACTTTACCATAACGAAGATGTTTCCCAATATCATGTATTGTCTTATATTCTTTACCGGTTTCTAAACCGAGTATTTTTTTTATTTCTGCGATTTCTTTATTTTCAGTTATTTTTTTTACACTTTCTCCACGAACATTCAATATTTTACCCTTCATTGGGTAAACACCAATAGTATTACGGTCTTCAGAACTTAAACCTGAAATAATACCTGCCTTGGCTGAATCTCCTTCGCAAAAGATGATTACACAATCTTTCGATTTTTCGGTTCCTGCCCAGTTAGCATCTGTAAGTTTCGGAATACCACGAATGTTCTTGCTTTTGACGCCGTCTGTTTTCTTAGCGGCTTTGTTTTCTTTTACTTCGGTTAATTGTAAAGCGGCATCCATGACGCCCATTTTCGCAACTTTTTCAATGAATTTATCACTGACTTCACATTTAGAACCGAATTTTGAACTAGGAGTATTCATAAAATCCTTCGTTTGACTATCAAATGCAGGATTTTCAATATCACAACGCAAGAATAAAATCAATTGTTCTTTGATGCTGTTTGGATTAACTTTTACTTTTTTCTTTTTCTCAATAAATTCCTCTAATTTTCTGGTGATTTGATTTAATATATATTCAACATGCTTTCCACCTTTACCTGTATGAATACCATTTACAAAAGAGACTTGTATGAATTCATTGCTAGGTGTAAGTGCAACAGCGTATTCCCAACGTTCTCCTGCTTCTTCATAGACACGTGGTGCGGTCGATTTATCGCCAATGTATAAATCAATGTATTGTTGGAAATTTTTGATTGGTATAAGTTGGGAATTGTATTTTACCTTTAAATTCTTATCGGTTACAGCAGCAACATCATAAATGCGTTTTTTCAACAAGGAAATTAAGTCTGAATTCAAAGAAGGAATTCCTAGACGCGTATAATCCGGTTTGAAAATGATTTTGGTATATGGTTTTGTTTTACTGCATTTTGTAATTTTCGGTTTTTCGATTATATCAAGATTGTTTTTAAATTCTTGAACATATTTTAGTCCCCGAACATGATCTACTGTTTCAATAGAACCATAAGTAGACCAAATTAAAACCAACTTAAAACCGAAACCGTTTTTACCACCTACGATTTTTTTTTCGGTTTTATCGTAATTGGTAGAAGTACGCAAATGTCCGAAAATCAATTCAGGGATCCAAATTTTGTATTCAGGATGCTCTGCAACATCAATACCATTGCCGTCATTTATCATTGTAATCGTACCGTCCTCTTGAATGGAAATATCAATATAAGATACTGGAATGGAATTTGCGACATTATTTGCGACGGCTTGTTGCATGCGAATTACATGATCACGACAATTAACAATACCTTCATCAAATAACTTGAATAAACCCGGAATGTATTTTATATTTTTTTCAATTATATTTGTTCCTGCTTCATTTAGAATCCACATGTCGGCATCTACATTTTCAATGGAACCGATATAAGTATCAGGATTATCTAAAATGTGTTGTTTATCAGTTTTTTGCTGATATTTATGTGAGAGGGTTTGATTTTCTTTAGAAGGAGAAGCCATTGTATATTATGTAGTTTATTTAGAACCTATTTAAATTGTTTCAATTTTTTATAAAATATTATAATTTGAAAAAATAAGAAATAAAAAATAAAAAATTAAAAATATAAAAAAAGATTCAAAATTAATTCAAAATAAATAATATGATAACATAATATCATATAATAACAATGAATGAAAATATGGATTTAAACATAAATAATGAGTTTTATCGATTTTATAAAAAAAAACAACCAGTATTGCGTAACCCCCAAATTATATATTATAATCCATACGTGAATGGTGCATTTTGTAAATGTGAACAACCTCAAAAATATTTGTTTGCATCACAAACATCAGATGTTGTTTTACCTTATAATGAGAGAATTACTCAAATAATTACATCTAGTTTAGGAATCGGTGGAAGAATACAATTTGGTAATTTTTATTTGAATAAACCATTAATTACAAATTATTTAGGTCGTTTTGAAGGACAACCAGGAGGTAGTGGAACACCTATTAGAAATAAATTTTGAATAAAAATAATCATTCAATTTAGAAAAATAATATTTTCTCCTTTAAATTTATAATGACTCGTTTTACTAAAACATCCAATGGTAAATATGTTGTGAAAGGACATACTTATGAAATGTTAATTGGAACTCGTGCACAAGTATGGCACGGTACTGCTCATAAAACAAGTGGTGGGTTAACAAAGCAACATTTAATGCAAAATAAGGCAGGACGTATTGTTTCAAGAGCCAAACATTCTACCGCCAAGAAAGAGATGCGTTTAGTGAAAGCCGGATATGGAACAAAAAAAGGTAAATTTGGATTTGTTAAGTTAAGCGGAAAAAGTAGAAAAATGAGAGGTGGTAATGTAGCAAGAGCTGCTGTTGCAAATAATTATTCTGCGGGAACAACTAACACATCTGTAGCATCACCTAGTATTGTTGGAAGAAAAGGTGGATCAAGACGTAACAGAAAAGGCGGTATGGTCAATTTACCTTTAAGCCCATCTCATTATGATGGTAAAGGTGTTGGAACAAGTGGTGTTCAAGTACAATTTATTGCTGGTCAAGGAAATTAAACAATGAAATAAATTATAATTATATTTTGTTTGCATTATATATATAATTAATGAAAACAAAAACACAAAAAATAATAAAATCAAATCAATCTAGAAAATCAAATCAATCTAGAAAATCTATAAAAAGAGAAAAACAAAATAAGAGAACAAAAACAATAAAAAAAGCTGGTGGTTTTTTTGATTCTTTTACAAAAGCAAGTCAGCAATATACAAATCAGAATCCAAATCAACAACAATATCAAAACCAACAACAACAACCCAAAAAATATGGAAGTACTACTTCTGGAATAACAACATCTATTATGCGAAGTGCAAAAGCTTATAATATGCCTGCTATTTTAGGTGCGATGAGTTCAAAACTAAATGCATTATTAATTCATAATAAAGTAAATTATCAATTTTCAAATGGTTACAATGCACGAGATTATGATATTATAACAGTACCTGCAAATGGTGATAATGATGGACGTGGTATTATAAAACAAAATGTTGTAAGAGGTGAAATTACTGGTGTACAATCAAAAGTTTATAATAAAGGTATGGAAATATATAATCAAGGTCTAAATAAATATAATCAATATAATCAAATGAAAAATCAAAACAATAATACAAATGTAAACAACATGTAAAAATTACAATATATTATGATAAAAAATTATAATAAACTTAGATAATTATTGAAATCATTAAAATAATCATATTGGTTTATTTTTGGAATATCTTGTTCTGAAATTTGAAAAAAATTTTTTATTAAAATACATCCAACACCTCTATAATTTTCATGATAATAATAACAAAAACTTATATTATCTCTATAATTCAATAATAAATAATAAATTACTTTCCAAACATCACCCGTCCATGATTCACCATATTTCAGAATTCCATTTTCATAATAATGTCTTTTAGGTATTTTACATTGTTCATCATATGTAAGTGGTAAAATATCATCTACAAAAATTTTTCCAGATCTGTTTAAAATCTGAATACTATTATTTAAATCTTTAACGACATTTTCAACTTGATGCATACCGTCAATAAAAATAACATCTTTCTTTGAATCATTATTTTCAAAATAATCATCTGATGTTTTTAAAACCAATGTATGATGTTCGAATTTAGGATCAGGATCTACACCTGTCTTATTTTCAAAATGAACACGTGAATATGTAAATCCTGTTTCAACACCAATTTCCAAATAAATTTCATTTGGTTTTGTTAAAGCATTAATTACTTCAAAACGTTCACTAAAATTTGTATTATATTTTAATTTTTTAACATTATCATTAAAAATAAAAAATTCTTCGGTTGATTTATAAGTTATCATAAAATAATCTATTAATTCTTCATCAGTAACATCTCGTAAACAATAACACTTAAAATTACTTAAATTATAATAATCCAATTTCCAACACAAATAACTAATTGAACATTTATTATCCAATACAATAAAATCATTTCTTGGATCTTTACATAAATCGTAAATAATATCAATGTTTTTTATTAAACTATCAATACCGATAATACAATATTGTCTATCAAAGTCATAATTTTTAATTATATTACAATATTTATGTTTATATTCATTTTTATCTCTTTTCCATATTGGTGAATGATTACTTAAATATTTTTCATCTTCAAAGGAATTTAATACCCGCATTTTATCTTTAATATTAAATTCATTATAATACATATTACTAATATATTGAGGACCAATTCTATTTATTTCGCCATTTCTTATAAGTGAAAAATTATTATCAGACTGATTCATATATTGTATGTATCCTAATTTTGGTATTCTAACTACTTTGGTATTTAGAACAGTTCTTATTAATATTTCGTAATCATCACAAATAGGTAAAAATTCACTGTAATTACCACATTCTAATAAGAAACTTTTTCTCCAAATTCTTGGATGATTTGGACAAGGTGTTAAATTGGATAATGTTATATTATTAATGTTTGGTGTATTGTAAACATATACCCATCTATTATTATATTTTTGCATATAATAACTAGCATATCCAAAAGAGGCAAAATCACCATAAGTAAAATTATCTCCATTTTCATAAATATTAATAAAATCCATATAAATAAATCCGACATCTTCATTTTCATCAAAACATTTTGCACTATCGCTTAAAGTTGTATTTACTAATTCATCATCATGATCTAATTCTAAAACGTATTTTCCGCGACACAAAGATACTGCCTCATTTTTAACATTTCCTATATTTCCACTATTTTTAGATCTTTTATACAGACGCACACGATTATCGTTATCAAGTAACTCTTTTAGAAAAACAAAATGTTTATCATCTGGCGAATCATCTAATATTACCCATTCCCAATCTAATAATTTTTGCGTTTTTAAACTATTATAACAACGAACTATTTTTTCGTATGAATTGTAACTGGTTGTAAAGAGTGAAAAAACAGGCCGAACAATAATACGTGGCAATAAACAGTTATGTATAAAACAAAAATTAACTGAATTATTAAACTGATCAAATGATTCAATTTTTTTTAAATGAATCCATCTAGAACGCATCCTATCAGCAATGACTGAATTTACCAATGGAATATAGTAATTTTCTTCTTCTCCATATGTAACTAATATTTGATAATTAGGATTAAATAAAAGATTTAAACCTTGTGGGTCATTGATAATAAATACAGAACAATTTAATTTATCCTTATTCAAATTTAAGAATTTATCTATTTTTGAGTATTTATCTGAACGAAAAAAAACGACGTATGGATATTTTTTAGTATCTATTATTAATTGTGTATTCTCCATTTATAATATTATAAACAAAAATCTTTATATATATAATTACGAATAATATATATTTATAAATTATAGAAATATATATTATACACAATCGTGTTCTACCATTTCTTTGACTAATTCTTCAAAATTGTAAATAGGATTCCACTTCAATTCAGTTCTTGCTTTAGTTGAATCACCTAATAATTCTTCTACTTCTGCTGGACGATAATAACGTTCATTTATAAAAATAAGTTCCTTTCCTGTATTTTCATCATAACCTATTTCATTCAATCCTTCACCTTTCCATTTTATATTAAATCCTTTTAAAGCAAACGCTTTTTCTATAAATTCACGAACTGAATGAAATTCATTTGTGCTCAAGACATAATCTTGTGGTTTATCGACTTGTAACATTCTCCACATTCCTTCTACATAGTCTTTAGCATGTCCCCAATCACGTTTCGCATTTATATTTCCCATTATTAGATTTTCTCTCTCACCTGATAAAATCATTTTAATTCCTTTTGTTATTTTTCGTGTAACAAATGTTGGACCACGTCTTGGACTTTCATGATTAAATAATATACCATTACAAGCAAAGATATTATATGATTCTCTGTAATTTTTTGTTATCCAAAAAGCATATAGTTTAGCAACACCATAAGGTGAACGCGGATAAAATGGTGTCGTTTCTTTTTGTGGAACTTCTTGCACTAAGCCAAACAATTCTGACGTAGATGCTTGATAAAAACGTGTTTTATGCTGTATTCCTGAACTTCGTATTGCCTCTAGTAATTTTAATACACCTACACCGTCTGCTTCTGCTGTATATTCCGGCATTTCAAAAGAAACTTTTACATGACTCATTGCTGCTAAATTATAAATTTCTAAACGTTCTAAATTTTCAGAATAAGTTTCTTTTATTTCATATAATAAATGTAGAAAGTTGGAACCGTCAGTCATATCTCCATATTTAATAATTAAATTTTTATTATAATATAAATGATCAATGCGTTCAGTATTTATGCTTGAAGATCTTCGAATAATTCCCCATACTTTATATTCTTTATCTAAAAGTAATTCAGCTAAATAAGAACCATCCTGGCCAGTTATTCCTGTAATTAGAGCCACTTTCATTTATTATTTAAAAATAAATAATAAATATAATTTTAACTTTATTTTAAATATTTTATTTTTTAATTATATAAAAATATATATAATGAAAATAAATTTAAGATATTTACCAAAAAGACTAACTAAAAAAGATCGAAATAAACAATCAAATATGCTTCTAAAATCTAGAAGAATGTATAAAAAGGGTTTTTATTATACAAGAAAAAAAATAAATTCTTTTAATTCAAAAAAATCTACACATATATTGAAGGCAGAAAAGGTTTATAATATAAAAAATATGAATGATAAAAATAAATTAGCAAAAGCAACTAAATGTTCCAAGTCAGCATTAGCACAAATTATTAGAAAAGGTGAAGGTGCATATTATTCATCTGGTTCAAGACCAAATCAAACTGCTCATTCATGGGGAATTGCACGATTAGCAAGTGCAATTACCGGCGGAAAAGCCGCGGCGGTGGATTATAACATTTTAGAAAAAGGTTGTAACAAAAATAGTAAGGCACTTCGATTTGCTAAATCGGCTAGAAAAAAATACGGTTATGGAACAAGAAAAGTACCTAAAGTAAATATATAATTTTTAATTCTATTTTTATATTTTAATTCTGACTTTATTCTATTTCTAAATAATTGAATAAATATTTTTAATCCATAAGTATTTAAAGATTAAAACAAAAAACATTTATAATGTCCAATTTTATAGAAAACCAAATAAAAAACGCATATGAAATAAATAGTAATAATGTGTTAACAATTAAAACAGTTCAAATCAACCCATTTCGTACTTTAATGACTGCTTTAAAAGATATTTTATTGGAAACAAATATTTCATTTCAACCAGATGGTATAAGAATTATTAATATGGATAAATCGCATACCATATTAGCTCATCTTTATTTAGCTGCGCCAAATTTTGAGTTTTATGAATGTAAAAAAGAGAAAATTATTATTGGTGTAAATATGTTTCACTTATTTAAATTGATTAATTCAATCGACAATGATGATACACTCACAATGTATATTGAAAATTGCGATTATGTTGATGGTATTGTATCTCATTTAGCTTTAAAATTCGAAAATGGAAATATTAAACAATGTAAAACTCAAAAGTTGAAATTGATTGAACCAGAGCAGGAAGAACTATCTTATCCTGATGTGAAATTTTCATCAATTATTAATTTACCTTCATGCGATTTTCAGAAAATTATTCGCGATTTGTCTTGTATTTCAGAAAAATTAGAAATAAAATCAGTTGGAAACGAACTTATTTTCAAATGTTGTGGACAATTTGCTTCGGCTGAAATTCATCGTGCTGAGTCAGATGGGGGTATGGAATTTAAAATGAAACAGGATTCAACAAAGGTAATACAAGGTGAGTTTTCACTAAAAAATTTGGGGTATTTTATTAAATGTACGAATTTGTGTCCTCAAATAGAAATTTATTTGGAGAATGATTTGCCTCTCGTCGTGAAATATGACGTGGCTAGTCTTGGTAGTATTCGTCTCTGTTTGTCTAGCTTGCCGTCTTCATAAGTTTGTTAATATTTAACGTATTACACCTTTAGACATTTAATGATCATATTATATTTTCATAAAATAATAAGAAAAATTAAATTATAAATTTATATGAAAATATAAATAAAATTTATAGTCTTATGAAAAAGTTTAATATTATTTAATTTAATCCTTGAGTTAAATTAAATATTTGTTTTATTATTATAATTTAGTAAAATTTTATAAAAATGTATTATTATATTTATTATATTTATTATATTTATTAAATATAATTTTTTAATTTTATTTTATATTAATTAATTATATAAAATGTCACGTGGTAATACTGGTTCTAATACAAATTTAGGTATTTATTCATTGAATAATTCATTAAATGTAAGTATAGGTAACAATACAGCAATTGGTGCATCAGTTTTAGAAAATTTGATTCAGGGAAATACTGAGAGCAATAATACTGGTTTAGGTGCTTATGCATTGGCTTATACTACAACTGGAATAAATAATGTAGCTATAGGAACCAATTCTATGTTATATTTTACAAGTGGAAGTAATAACACTGCTGTAGGACCAGGTTCTTTAATGGGAAATACTGGCGCGAATGGTACCGCAAATACTGCTATAGGTACAGTTGCTTTACAATATAATTCAAATGGTGAAGGTAATGTAGCAGTTGGTGCAGCTAGTTTACAACATAGTACTAGTTCTCAAAATACAGCAGTTGGATCAAACAGTTTGCAATTTAATAAAGGGACGAATGGAAAAAATACAGCTGTAGGTTTATATAGTGGTATAAATGATTATTTAGGATCAAATAATACATATTTAGGTTATAATTCTGGACCTCAAAGTAGTAATACAACTACACAATTTCAATATTCAACTGCAATTGGTGCAAATGCATACATAACTGAATCACATCAAATAGTTTTAGGTACAAGCGGTGAGCATGTTTGGATTCCTGGAGATTTAGATGTTTCTGGTAATATTAATTGGAAAGGATTTACAGGTGGAGTTACTGGACCTACAGGTCAAAAAGGGCCACAAGGCTTTACTGGATCGAAGGGACCACAAGGTTTGGCTGGAATTGCTAGTAATACAGGAGCAACTGGCCCACAAGGATTTTCTGGATTTAGAGGTCCTCAAGGTTTAGCTGGAACTGTAAGTAACACAGGAGCAACCGGAACACAAGGTTCAACAGGATCAAAAGGACCACAAGGCTTTACTGGTTCAAAAGGACCTCAAGGCTTTACAGGAATGAAAGGTCCACAAGGTTTTACTGGATCAAAAGGTCCACAAGGATTTACTGGTTCTAATGGACCACAAGGATTTACTGGTTCTAAAGGCCCACAAGGATTTACTGGTTCTAAAGGCCCACAAGGCTTTACTGGTTCTAAAGGACCACAAGGATTTACTGGATTACAAGGTCCACAAGGCTTTACTGGTTCTAAAGGACCACAAGGACTTACTGGTTCTAAAGGACTACAAGGATCAACTGGATCACAAGGTCCTCAGGGTTTTACAGGATTACAAGGACCACAAGGATTTACTGGATCTAATGGACCGCAAGGATTTACTGGATCTAATGGACCACAAGGATTTACTGGATCTAATGGTCCGCAAGGATTACCTGGAATTGCTAGTAATACAGGAGCTATTGGTCCACAAGGATTTACAGGA
>Ga0214923_10002758_pt1 | contig 22824 bp, 22 predicted proteins | sample LL1510_MetaG_FD_177993 | JGI IMG/M metagenome (GOLD analysis project Ga0214923, IMG submission 177993) | Freshwater microbial communities from Lake Lanier, Atlanta, Georgia, United States - LL-1510 | ecosystem: Environmental > Aquatic > Freshwater > Lake | place: USA: Georgia | collected...
GGGAGGAACCCCTGGAGGAACACCTGGAGGAACACCTGGAGGAACACCTGGAGGAACACCTGGAGGAACACCTGGAGGAACACCTGGAGGAACACCTGGAGGAACACCTGGAGGAACACCTGGAGGAACACCCTCTACTACACTTCCTGTAATTCCTGCTGCAACTTCAACAAAGTTTGAATGCAAAGTTAATGATGTTTGTGGTACCATATATTCACCAAATGAAAAATTTTTATTAGCGGTTGTTCCTAATACTCGACAATTGATTGTTTATGACGTCACTTCAGGAGGCGCGTCTGCTTCAAATGCTATGTGGGCAGTCAATTTAACTTCAATGGATATTCCTGTTAAACTTATATTACAAGGACAGGGTAACCTGGTGTGGTATACTGCCGATGGACGTGCTGTGTGGGGTACTGGAGGTGGTATAGAAGGAAACAGGGGACCTTACAAACTTACTCTCGATAATGACGGATACTTGATGATTACCGATAAAGACAACATTGTTGTGTGGAGCAATTTTTATCAAGGGCAAAAGGATGGTACAAAAAGTTTGTTCCAAAAAGAATTGCCAAGTTATATACTTACAAGTACTATGAATAAACCGTTTATTGGTTTACGTTCTCCCAACGGAAGGTACTATTTCGGCAATACCGATGATGGAAAGGTATATATCAAAGATGGGGCCAATATAATATGGAATTCTTACACAACTGGTGCAGCAGGAGGATATTTGATGTTCCAAGCTGATGGAAACTTGGTATTGTATGCAGGAACAGGGGCACCATGGGCTACCTTTACAATCGGTGCTAATCTGAAGATGCCATTAAAATTGTCCATGAATGATGATGGCTCATTGATAATTACAGACAATACTGGAGCATTTGTATGGGGAACGAATATGGTCGGTTCGTGTGATACTATACCGACATTTCAACCAATAAGTGCTCATACATTGAAAACAGATTTAACAGACGCAGATATCACTGATGTCAAAGATGCTCGGTTTCAGAATTGGTTCGCGCAAGCATCAGGTATTCAATATCTAGTACCTAATAAACCTTCTAATTATATCAGTGTATGGCCAGATGGTGGTTACCGTTCGTATGCAAGTTGTAATACGTTAACAACTACTAAGAATTATACTGCTCCATTGACAAGAACATTTGAGGTTAGTACTCTTAACAAGAACCCCCCTGTTTCACCAAGGACTGGTGGTAACGCGGGAGTGTGTAATGGAAGCGCCATTACTAAGACGGTTAAGGACGTTTTAAAAGAAAAAAATTCTACAGGTGTCATTGACACAGATGCCGGAATTACCGATGATGCTAATGGTTTTAGTGGACCAAAGTATCTTGGATGGGTCAATAAAGCTGCAAATAAGGAACGTATATTGAATGCACAAACACCTGGTAGAAATGCTACATACGTTAGTGTATGGAATGATGGCGGGTATCAATCATTTACAGATGCAAATTGTACAAGTGTTATTACAGCACCTCAGGGGAATACTACTAGAACTTTTAAAATTAACTAAAAATTAACTAAAAAATGTTAATTAAGTTTAAAGTTTAAAAAGATTAATTAAAAAAACTTTCAATGAACATTAGAATGATGGGTATGATGAAAAAGGTGACAATTCCTGATAAAGTCAGTGTTCTTAGTATTAAAAAGGAAAAAATTGATACACCTGGAACATCTATCGGTAAAAATTATTATTCTTCATTTATAGACAACAAACAACATATTTATTCATTTCTCAATAAAGAAACAGCTAACGCATGCGTGTCGTTCTTGACAGAATTTAAAACTATGTATAACAATTGGCCAGTAATTAATGAAGAAAATGAAATTATGATATCTAATCGTTTGTTAGGTGGATATAAGCATGAAAAATTAGATGAATATATCGTTATCAACGAGGAAGAAATTGAAAATATGCAAAGTTACTGTCTATTTAACAACCTTGGACTTTTGGGTGTTACTTTTTTTGATTATACTTTCAAAAAAAGTAAAATAGACCTTTATATCTCTGCATGTAGTTTATTACCAGAAGATATCACCATTGACCAAACCTTTATGAATAATATGAGAATCGATTCTTTGAATAGTATTTGGGTCAATGAGAGTTATCCGGTGGAGGACCAAGACATTGATTCGTGGTAATCATAACCAAACTTGAAAAGTGGCGGTGTGTAAAAACGTTTTAAGAAATAACCAATTAATTAATCAATCAATTAATTACAATGGAAACCGGTATTGGGTACATGGGTTATTCCATAATCATCGAAACGATACCAGGTGAAAAACTTAAACAAATTCGTGAAGACCTAACAGTCAAACCACTGGAAAATCCAAACTTTGAAACATATAAAAATACCAGTTTCCCAGTCTTTAGGACATCAAAAACAAAAATTTACATTCCCAGGTATTACGGGACTTCGTTGTTTGGACCACCAACAACGAACATTTTCAATTGGAACTTACCACTTGTTCAGGAACCAGTTGATGGAATTAACCATTTCCAATTCGAGGGTTCACTAAGACCAGTACAAGAAGAAACCGTAAAAGCAACACTCGAATATTATTCCAAACACGGTGGGGGGTTGATTAGCCTAGATACAGGTTTGGGTAAAACAGTTGTTGCTTTGAAATTGGTATCTTTGATATCAGCCAGAACATTAGTATTGGTTCATGCAGATTTCCTGTTGGAACAATGGGTTTCGAGGATATCAACTTTCTTACCCAATGCAAAGATAGGCCTGATTAAACAAGAACGATGTGAATACGAAGATTGTGATATCATTGTTGGTATGATACAATCAATAATACGTAGAGATTACCCCAAAGAATGTTTTAGAAGTATTGAACATCTTATTATTGATGAATGTCATCATATATCTTCTAAGACATTCTCAAGTATATTTTACAAAGTCCAGACAAAGTACATGGTTGGTTTATCTGCAACTCCTGAACGCAAAGACGGTCTGTCCAAGGTGATATATTGGTTCTTGGGACCCCAAATTGTAAACATCAAAAGAGAAACAAACAAACCATCGGTAACATTTGTTTTTACTGATACAGATGGTTACGTCGAAAAACTTAACCGTAATGGCAAGATAAATGGTCCAAGTATGATTACAGACCTGACCACCAAAAATGAAAGAAACGGTGTTATTTTAAAGGTTATTGAAAACCTTGAGTTACCCGTTTCAGGTCGTAAAGTGTTGATTCTATCGGAACGAAGGGAACATTGTAAGGAGCTTCTTTTTTTATTGACCCAGTTAGAATTCAATGCAGGTCTTTATCTAGGTGGAATGAAATCATTGGACCGTACTGAAACCATTGGTAAGGATATCATCATAGGAACATATCAAGCATCTGGTGAAGGGTTTGATGTACCTGAGTTGGACACCTTGATTTTGGCAACCCCCAAATCAGATATAGAACAAGCAGTTGGAAGAATCCTAAGGCAAAAAAATAAAAATGAACCACTGGTAATTGATATTGTAGATTCGTTTTCAATTTTTAGGGGACAATATTACAAGCGTAAAAAATTTTACCAGTCGAATTCATTTTTAATTAATTAAAATAATTGGTGTTAAATTAAAATAATTCCATTAATTAACATAAATTTAATTAACTCAAACTTAAAATGAAGTTGTTATACGCAATTTACGCATTTGTTGCTTTCTTATTAGTAAGTCTTGACAGTACATACAAATTTACATCGGGTATCTTCAATGGAGGAAAACTTGACGAAGTATGGAAACAAGGAACTATTAGCAGAGGAACAGTGTTACATGGCCTCGTACTTGTTTTATTACTGTGGTTACCTGGAAGACTAAAGAAATTTAGAAACAAGAAAGACGATGATGATATGTCTGGTATGACAGGAGGTGGTCACTACGACGATTGAAAATTACCCGGTAAAACAGGTTTACGATAAATACATATTAATAATATCAAACATGTAAGCAATAAACAAAGTATTAATAAAAATATACTTATAATAATTACAAGATACCATTTCACTTTATTCCATAAGGTATCTTTGTTTAAAATTTCGTTAACGTTATTTTTTTGTTTCATTGGAAATATTAATCTTAAGAAAGATAATTTTAATATTAATATTCCCAATGGTTAAATTAGGATTTTCTAAGGGTACTGGTAATAATCTAAATAATAGTGTATCAAGTAAAACAAGTAAAAAGGAATTGGTATTACCACCAGAACAAAACGATTCTTTATTATTTAAAACAGGTATCAATAATTATGAATTTCAAGAATTAATTCAAGACAATGAAGTAATATCAGACAAATTGGTACCTACAAAATGTAATGAGATTGTTGGATTTGAAAAATTTGAATATTATTTCAAAAATTGGTATTCAGAATCTTTAAATAACTTGAATAAGAGTTTTTTAATGGTTATTGGCCCAACTGGTTGTGGTAAAAGTACTTTTATTGATTTGTTTTGCAAGGAACACTCTATAAATGTATATACTGTAAAACAAAATGAATTTATAAAAACAAAAGTACAATTACTTTCAGACATTATAAATTTTATACAATCTGTTAAATTTCATTGTGTTAAACAATTTGATAAATTAATTTTAATAGATGAATATTCAAATGGGACGAATGATATATTTTCTATTTCCGATATTCAGAATTTATCAAATCTTAGAAAATGTTCAAAGTTAACACAAACTGCTAAAACGGAAATAATTAAATTTTTCAATGGAACTAATCTTTCGAAAGAAAATATTTTTAAACTTAGGTTACCTCCGGTGGTAATAATCTCTGCCGATTCCAAAGGTTCCAAAATATCAGAATTGAAAAAAACACTTGATGTTTATTACATTCAAGAAATTCCAACAGGTATTGTTTTAGATTTTACAAAAACTGTTGCAGCGCATTTTGGTTTTAAGAACGAACTGTTGGTAACAAAAATAACAAACATTTGTAAAAGTGATAAAAGACTTATTATAAATACACTTAGTTACCTTTCCAAGGAATCCGATCCAGGACCCGGACCCGATAAAATTGAATTATTTATTGAATCATTTTACAAAGATGAAGACATAAACATTTACGATTTTGTAACTCGGTTATTTGACAATATTGAACCAATCGATTTGTTAGATATTTACAAAACGTATCATAACGATGGATACATTATCTCTAACCTGGTTCATGAAAATTATTTAGATTATTCAGATGACATAAATTCACTTGCAAGTGCAATAGATAGTATATCATATGCAGATACTATTAACTTGTACGAACAATCAATGTTAATAAATCCTGAAATACATTGTATATATTCATTGCATATACCCAGTTATTATGCAAGGTCTGATATAAAGAACTCAAATGGTACTAAGGGTATCACCAGAACATCGATGATAAATAATAAATACAATACATATTTAAATAACAAAAAGACCATAGACAAAATTAATAACAACTTAATAGATTTATTGTCATTAGATGAAATTTATTGCTTCAAGAAATTTGTGAACGATACCGTTAAAATAAAGGATTTTTCCGATAATCAAAATTCATTTATTATGAGTATACTTTCGAGACTTACAAATGAATCACGTGAAGAAGGTGTTGATAAATTAGAAATGATTTACAAATACCTTGGTGATTTTAAAATCAATCAAGAACCTTCTACTAAACAAAAAACATTAAGTTCTAAATTTAAACAAAAATTAATGTTAATTAAATAAATTGAAAGAAATAAAGTGTGTTTCATGGACCCATCCGATGATGAAGAACAATTAACTATAACAAGTCCTACAAATGTAAATGAAGTCTCATTACGACGTACATTATTTGAAAGATTACTTATTGAAAATCTAATGGTAAATATAGATTATACTTATTATCTACCTGAATTACCACTATTATCGAATTTACCAGAAGTACCTGACGACTTTTGGGAACCTGTCAAGGTTGGTCTCAAACGAGAATACCTTGATGAATTTGAATCGATAGAAATTGAACCAGATACAAATTTATTTAATTGTTTCATATGTTCATTGGACTCCAGCAGTTACAAAATATTACCTTGTTGTAATAAAGAAATGTGTTCACGTTGTGTAAAGAAATGGTTTAAGGAATCTGTATATTGTCCTTTTTGTAAACAAGATATCCGTGACCTTTATCAAATTGAATATACCTGTTCGACCGATTCGACTGGTTCAACCGAATCGATTGGTTCTCAAGATGAAATTTTTATTGTAACCCAGGAATTGCCAAACAACTTTGACTTACCACCACATCCGGGTCCGCCGGCTCCGCCTCTGATTAATTTAATGTGGAACACCGTTGGGACCGACCGTGAGGGAATGACCGTTGTTGGGAACACCGTTGGGACTGACCGTGAAGGAATGACAGTTGTTGGAAACGTTGTTAGGAACACCGTTGGGAACGTTGTTGGGAACGTTGTTGGTATCGAAGAATATCTTTATGGTAGTTATTCAACATTTAACGAATTGGAATAACGAATTGGAACGAGATTAATCAAAATTAACCTTTACGGGTAATTCTGGATACCTACGATATTCGTGTGAGATACTAACCAATGAGTCTGCTATTTTGGGTATAACTGGATAACGGTCTGGATTCAATTCGTCAACGTATAAACTTGGAACGAATTCAATTTCATTTATAAATAACCCATGAGGTACACCTTCCAGGCCAGACCCGATATCAATTCTAGTAACTATCGGCGAATGGTATTCACCTGGAAGGTCGAGTTTTGGAAGTATACTCATAACTTGATTTGCAAAATTGATGACGTAACTGTATATTTCATCAGATACCTTGAATTTTCCATTTTCTTGTATGGGTCCACTTACTTTATCATCTGTTGTAACTATACAATACATATATGTGCCATTTATAAAAAACATACGGTATTCTGGATTATTTTTATCAAATCCCTTTATGTATTCTTGAATAACAACTTCCTTGTACTTTGGAATTGTTGTTGAAAAATACTTTAACATTCGTTTTTTATGACACCCTAATCCTGTCGTTCCACAGTTCATAAATTTAGCAAATGCTACTGATTCCTGTCCATAAACAGGTTTTGCAATTATTGATTCCCATTTATTTCTTTTAACTTTGGAAATCAAACGTGAAACATATTCTTCTGGGTTTCTTTTGAATAATTTTTCTCTACTGACGCAATACGTAGGTGCTACTGGAATACCTTTATCAGCAAGATAACGGTAATATTTACATTTATTATTTATGAATTTTTGGTATTCGTAAGGAGGGTATACATTGTCACTATTTTTTAACGCGTTCTTGTACTTTTTAAACTTTGAAATGTCACTAAGATGAAATGCTTCCAACAGGTCATAAATAATAACAAAAACAATGTGATTCTTTTTAAAACGCCGTGTTGATATTTCATCTGGCGTGATGTAGTCAATTATTACATCTGGGTACATAGCTTCAATGTATATCCCAATCGCTACATCATCTGGTGCAAACGACCGTTTACCTTTTTTAATTAGTAAATCTGAATGAAGTATTCCACCTCTGGAATGTTTTGAATGTGTTGCGTGTCTCATCCATTTCAATTTAGTTGATTTTACATTTAAAAGTTCATCTTTCTTTCTTTCAGCTTTTTTATAATTAAGTACGATACCGATTCTTATCGGTTCCATTTATTTGATTGTTCGTTATTAAATTACCAATAATTTAAATAAAAAAGATAATGGATAATATTTCTTTATTGATAATCCTCAGGGCCCTTTTTATATATTTCATTTTAGAAAAAGGTTGGACAGTGAAAAAAAACAAACAAACTGATAATACTTTTCATATTTATAAAAGTGTAAAAAAAGAACATTGTTAAAAGGTAACTGAATAACGATAATGGGTGGTGCACTGGTTCAATTGGCTGCTTATGGGTCCCAGGATATTTTTTTAACAAGTAATCCAGAAATTACCTTTTTCAAATCTGTTTTTAAAAGAAGTACACACTTCTCCATTGAATCGGTTGAACAAATTGTTGAAGGTAATATCAATTTTGGTGGTAATATCACTTTGGTGGTTGCTAGAAACGGTGACCTGTTAGGAAGTATATTTGTAGAATCTTCTTTACCAACAAATCCAGAACGATTTGTTTCAAATCTGGATACTTCTGGGTATTGTGGTTATTTACAAGGCGTTGGTAATTACCTCATTAATAATATAAGTATTGAAATAGGTGGAAGTAATATAGATACACAGTATGGTAAATGGATGGATATTTGGTCAGAACTTACTTTACCAGAATCACAAATTAAAGGTTATGGATATATGGTTGGAAAGGATTACACACAACCTGCATGGAAACCTTATGATGTAAGTTCTCAACCAGGTGGAAGAATCCATGTACCATTACAATTTTGGTTTTGTAAAAATCCAGGTTTATCATTACCTTTGGTAGCACTTCAATACCATGAAATTAGGATTAGAATTTGTCTTGAAAAATTTGAAAACTTATTGAGTTGTGTTGACCGTAATAGAAAGTATTACAAACCAATAGTAAATGGAACCCCGTGTATTGATAAAAGAACTTTTAAGATATGGAATACTTATTATTATCTTGATACATCTGAAAGAAGACAATTTGCACAAAAACCTCATGAATATCTCATTACACAACTTCAGTCACAAACAGGTAATGTTTATTCCATAACAGATGAAAACGTAATCCGACTAAACTTAAATCACCCAACCAAAGAACTTATATTCTTTTTTAACAGAAATAAATCAAATGCACCACTAAACGACTTTTCTATGGGTGTTGATACAATTCCAACTGGTATAGACTCTGCTTGGGCACCTGTTTATAATTGTAAACTGATTGTTCAAGGCACTGACCGTTTTAAAGAACGTAGGGGAGAGTTTTTTAGACTAATCCAACCTTATGAACATCATACCAGGATACCTAATAGTAATTACATTTATGTTTATTCATTTAGTCTAAGACCAGAAGAACACCAGCCATCAGGTACTTGTAATTTTAGCCGTGTTGATTCAGCACAACTGTCATTTAACCTTAGGTCTGCAGGTATAGCAACTGGTGAACTTCCAACGCCAACAGAACCTTATGGTATTATACCAAGTTATACTTTTTATGCACCGTGTTATAACGTTCTTAGAATTATGGGTGGTATGGGTGGTTTGGCTTATTCGAATTAAAGTCACGAAGTGACGTTTAATCGATTTTGTTAAAAAATAACATATAAGCCTTTCTACTGGTATTTTTCATCGAAACAATTGATTTTACAAAATGGTCATCGAAGTGGTACCAGTGACCGTCTACTAACACCCTAGAATGGTAATGTCCATAATTAAATGACCCCTGATGATAAACGACACTGGTCAATTGGTAACTGTTGATAATACCACTCGATGTTTCTTTAATTTTAATTGGTTCCAGAGGGAATTCAACAACCGTTTGATAATTTTGAGTTCTGTTGTCTGAATATTTTTTAAGAACAATAACAAGTCTTTGTGGGAGTCTCCATAACGATATTTGTTTCTGTGTTACTTCGTTATTATTGCAAGAATCACAATGGTATAAATTGTTTTGGTCATCGTGAAGTTCGATGTCAAGGTAATTTTTTAATAAATCAGTTACTTTTAATACCTGGTTGGTAGTTTTTGGCACATGTAAGTTTATTGAATTATATTCTTCATAAACTTCTTTTATATTGTTACAAACACAACAACGTATAATTGTTTTTGTCTGACCATGGTAAATGGGTGTAAATGGACTACTATTTCTTTTTAGGAAATCACCAAATAAACGGTCTTGTACATTATTATCCGATAACCCTTTCAAAATAACTTCACCTGGAACGTTGGGAACATTGGAAAGGATGTCTATTAGGTGAATATAAAACTCGTGAGAATCATTCTGTGAAAAACCCTCAAAAAAGGGTTTTTGTTTGATAAATTCATTGATAAAATCTACTAGACTGTATACAGGTGTATTCGTATTTACCAGGTCTTTTAATAACAAAATTAAATTACCATTGTTACTATTTTCGGTTTGTAATATTTTATTTAATGTTTCTTTAAATAATGGGTCATAAATAAAACATTGAATGACACTGTTTAAGTAACATGTGTTACCCAGATTAAATAGTCCTTTTAATAATTTCATTGTTTCGTTTATATAAATAATTTAAAAACTTAAAGTAAGTTTAAAATGAAATTATTTACCGTTTACAATTTTGATAAAAAAGAACGCCTTGGTAATAATTGTGATGGTGGTTATATAATTGCCCAGTTGGAAGATTCTTACGATTGTTACATTTCTGCAGGTGTATCAAATGAAGAAAGTTTTTCTAGAGACTTTATAAATAAATATCAATTAGATAAAGAAAATTGTTTTGCTTTTGATGGTACCATCAATGATTATCCATGGAATTACACGACTAATATCAATTTTATGAAAAAGAATATCGGTTCAGTTAATGACAATGGTAATGACAATTTGACAACTTTTACAGAGAGGTATTCAAACATTTTTCTAAAGATGGACATAGAAGGAGGTGAATATCCATGGTTACTGAATGATTCATTGGACCTTACAAAATTCAAACAAATTGTAATGGAATTCCATGGGGTCACAAATAACGGTTGGGGGTTTACACTTGCAGATAAGATTAAGTGTCTGGAAAAATTGAACCAAACCCATTATATTGTCCATGCACATGGAAATAATCATGCACATGTGGATAACAGAATTCCCGATGTTATTGAATTAACCTATGTGAATAAATCTTACTTTGGGGAAGTTCCTGAACTTAATAAAACACCATTACCAACTCCAGGGTTGGATTATCCTAATTGCCATAATCGAGCTGATATCGACTTAAATTGTTTACCATTTGTACATTAAAGGTAATTTAAAGGTAATTTAAAGGTAATTTAAAGGTATATATATTTTAAATCTCAAGTTGTAGATATGGATACCAAGAAGAGTAATCTGTACACTCGTACGGGTGACAATGGATGTAGCGGTCTTTACAATGGTTCTAGAAAACCAAAAAATAGTATTTATTTTGAGTTTCTTGGTGACTTTGATGAACTGAATAGTAATCTTGGTTTGGTTAAAGCTTATCACCAAGAACAACTCAACACAGAACCTGTCAAAGTTTACAATGGACCTGGTGCTGGACCAGTATTTTACAAGACAGCTAAAAGCGTGGATAGTGGTAAGTATTACGAATGGTATTCATTCAGTGAAATAATCAACAAGTTGCAATGTAACATTATGGATATTTCTTCTTTTGTTGCTACACCTCCATATGAAAATTCCCAGTTACCACCACCTAACGATGAAATCGTTGAGATTCTTGAAAAATGGGTCAGCAGGATCGGATTTGATTCTGAACAAATAACCGTTATTGAAAAACTCATTGACCGTTTGGATTCATTGTTACCTCGGTTGACAAACTTTGTTTTACCACCTGGTAACAAATTGGTTTCCCAAATTCACGTTTGTAGAAGTATAGCAAGAAGATGTGAACGCAAGTATATCGAACTTTGTGAAACTGTCAATTGCGATTACATCGCTTCAAACGAACTGGTATCTTTACAGGCTCGTACAGTTGGTATTTATCTTAATCGTTTGAGTGACCTTTTCTTTGTAATGTCTAGGTTTGTAACTATGACTCTTGGTGTAACAGAAGACATATATTCTAGGAATAAAAAAAATTAAAAATAACCGGGTTTTTTTACAAAAAAACAATATTCTAAAGAATAGAATTGTTAACGGTTTATTATCTAAATGGTTACACTTCGTGAATACTCCATCGAAAAATTGGTTGGTGTTTTTTCAAGGATAAATAACAAATCAGAATGCCCTGACAAGGAAAATACAGATGTAAATGTTTTGATAGAAAAAATGGAAAATATAAAAATTGATTCAATTAGTTCGTTCCCACAAAAAATGGAAAAGAGTATCTATAACGCAAGTATCAGAGAAGCCAAGACAAAGGGGGTTGAAAGGTCTTGGGAATCTAGGGCCTTCAAGTTCATTTACAAAAAAAATTTTATCAAAGTTTATAGCAATATCACCTTTAACAAAAATGCTTCATTCGTTATCAATAAATTACTTACAGGTGTTTGGAAACCAGAAGATATTGTATCTTTACCACATGAAAAACTATACCCTGACCTGTGGGAAGAAGTAATTCTTAAAAATCAACGGATGATGAACAAGTTGGGTGAGGAAAATAAACCTTCATCGGGTACCAACATGTTTAAATGTGGTAAATGTAAAAAGAGTAATGCTACTTATTTCCAGTTACAGACTAGGTCCGCAGATGAACCAATGACCACCTTTGTAACTTGTTTGGAATGCAACAATCGTTGGAAATTTAGTTAAAGTTAATTTAAAAAAACAATTAATTAACAAATTAATTAGTTGTTTTTTTGAATTGTAATGGACCTCACCGGACTTCAAGAAGTTTTAAATAATATCGATACTTCACAATTTGGTAGAAAATTACCACCTGGTGTTAGACCTTCAAGTACAAGGTCAAAATTAAGAAAAAAACTCGCTACTAGAAAGAAACAAACTGGTGAAACCGCGAATAAACCAAATACACCAATCGGTGCTGACGAAGCATCAACGAGTAATAGTGTTATCGATGAAGATTCCCTCTTTAATATGCTCAACCAAGTAAATCAAATATTAAAACAAAATCCAGAAATGGTAAAAAAAGTAAGCAGTTGTGTAAATAACATATTTGAAAATAAAGAACTACTTAATAATATTGTTTCTCAAATTGAAAAAAACCAAAATGAACCAGATGTTCAGGACCAAAGTTTAGACAGCAAAGATGATGAACTCGATTGAGTAGCCTCTTCAGGTGAACTCAAAATAAAATCGATGAGTTTGTTACTGATGTAATTTTTTTTTGAAATTGTTTTTGTATGACCCAATTGATGAGCCGATTCGTTGATACTAATAAGAACAATCTTATTTATTACTTTTGAATCAGTAACCATTTGATTATTTTTTTTTACATTTTTCAAAAAAGTATTCACGAATATCAAATTAGCTGAATACGTACGGATATCTTTACACGTGAATTCATTACCCATGTATTCCTTTAAATATTCATTGAGTTCTTCGGAACTAATCAATTGTTTAAGTTTAACAGATGATTGATAATAATAAAATAATGGGTCATTTTTTTTTGTTGTTATAAATTGTGAAAGAACATGTTGATACCTTTTTGGTACATCAATTTGGTGTTTTTGATTACTTTTACCAACAAATGAAAACCGATAACCGTTGGTTGTTGGAATAAGGTGTTTTTGTCTAAGTGTTGTTAATCCGTATGTTTTATTATTGTCTGCATATATCTCATTTCCTACTCTGATATGGGTATCCAATAACAAATTAAATAATAAGAATATCAAATTTTGTTTGTTATTGAAGTCCCATTGTGACCTTGAATGTTCAGGGTCGCTTGGACGTTCAAGTGAAATTAATCTTTTAAACGCTGGTATTTTCCTTACAAATGTTTTCATTCGTTTAAATTTTGAATCTGTTTGTGAATCTACCCACTGTGGACTGAGTATGTATTGTTTTTTACCACCTTGGTCTATTCCATGAACCTGGATATGACAATCTGGTTTCGAAGCGTACCAGACTGAATTCCACGCAGGTGGAACAACAAATGTGTTTAAGCGCGTAAGGGTCTTTGGGTCTGTTACTAACTTGTCATTGGAATGGTAATGGTACCCTTTGGAATTCTTGTAAATTCCAGGGTCTGTTAGATACAGCTTTGGGTCCATTGAACAACGACTTTAATTAACCGAAAACATTTTCTGAACAATATGTTATGTATAAAAATGAGTCTGTGTCTTTATGTTCGTTATAAATTGTTTCCATAAGTGAATTATTGGGCGGAAGTATCCCATTTACAAATACAAATATACCCTTTTGTGGTTCCAAAGATAACTTCTTTCTAAGCAACCAAATAAATTCTCCGATGGTAAATTTACGAGGTATCAAACATTTATTATTAGACAATTGTGGTAAATACTTATCTGTTTCTTTTCGTTTTATTATTACCGGTATCATTTCTGGATACCTGTTCATAATTTTATCGAGTTCCATTGTGTTTACTTCTTAACGTTTACTTGTTAACGTTTACTTCTTTAACATTGGTTTTTAAATTAATTTTGGTATTCTTTAATTGTTCTTGCACTTGGGTCAGTTGCATTGGTATACTTAGGCATCCAAAAGTAAGGAACGACCTGTTCACAATCTGGGTAATAATCATTAAATATCATTCGATAATATTTCATTTCTTGTGTAATTGGTTTATTGAAATTGTTTTTTACAATAGTATTTGGTAAATAAAGTTCTTTGGTTTTTTCATTTATGATTTGATACCATGACCTATCATGGGAACTAACACCGTCACTAAATGCTTCCTTACGTCTCCAGAGAACCTCGTGGGGTAATAAACTCGGATTCATGTATTCTATGCTTTTTCTTAATAGGTTTTTTTCAGGTTCGTTGTTAATAGAATGACAACGAACATCAATTGGTATGGATAAATACATTTGAACAAACCCACGGTCCAGGAACGGAGTTCTTGGTTCCAGACCGTGAGTAGAAATGCACTTGTCACTACGTAATACATCAAATGCATGTATATCCTTAAGGAGTCGTTTACATTCACGGTCAAATTCTGTTGAGTCAGGTGCTGAATTGAAATACAAGTAACCACCCGTAAGCTCGTCTGAACCATCACCGTTGAGAATCACCTTGGCTGTTGAATTTTTGGAAATGTAATCACCCAATAAATAATTTCCAACACTTGCACGTACAGTGGTGGTGTCATATGATTCAATGTCCTTTATAACAATTGGAATTGCGTTAAAGAAATCTTCTTCAGATACTTTTATGGTAACGTGATTTGTATTTATATGGTCTGCAACCATTTTTGCATATACAAGGTCTACAGAATGAGGTAACCCTATTGAAAATGTTTCAAGGGAACCAAATGGTAAAAATGTACTTGCGAGTGCAGTAACGATACTTGAATCCAGGCCACCTGATAACAAACAAGCTACCTTACGATTTGTAGTACCAATGATTCTTTTACGAACAGCTTCTTTGAGACCATTGTAAACCAGGGAATAGTATTCTTCGATGGTGTTACAAAATGTTTTAGAAAAACCAAATGAAGTGTACATATAGTCCTTGACAAGTATAGGTAACAGATAGTCATCAAAACAATAACCCTTGTTATTTTCGATGCGATATTCTCTGAATGTACCTGGTGCGAAATGACCGATTGTTGAACCAGTTTCATTGAGTTCGATGAGTTGTTTTAATTCAGATGCAAAAACTATTTTTTTACCTGAAATTGTTCCGAATGTTTCCAAGGTGTACAATGGACGTACTCCATACGGGTCTCTTGCAACGTACATCTTTGAATTGTTAGAATCATAAAGTACCAAACTAAATACACCATCTAATAAATTTAAAAGGTATTCAAAACCGTATACCTTGTACAGATGTATGATAACTTCACAATCCGAATCTCCGATTAACTTTATTGTTTCAGGTAAAAGTTCATAAAGTGTACGGTAATTGTAGATTTCACCGTTACAAATAAGATAAATTCCATCTATGTAAAATGGTTGGTCAGAATCTTTATTGAGTCCATTTATTGCTAAACGATGAAACCCCAAATAAAAGTTCTTGCCAATGGTAATAAAGGTACTCGATTCAGGTCCACGTCGAAACCCCTTTTGAAATTGGTTTTTTATAATATTGTAAGGATGGTGGTATCCAGAACTGATATATGCAAATATTCCACACATTGTTTATTTTAAAGAACAACAGTTCTTTAATTAACTTTGAATTAACTTAAAATTTTAAACGTTGATTAATTAATTCGGGGAAATGGAACATACTTGTAACATTTGTATTGAAAGTTATAATAAGTCGAGATATCGCCAAGTTACTTGTAACTACTGTGAATATTCAGTTTGTAGAACTTGTTTTTGTAAATGTTTGTTGAATACCATGTTGGACCCTCATTGTGTTAATTGTAAAAAATTTTTTAGTATTGATTTTATAAGTTCGAATTGTACCAAAACATTTATAAAGGACCAATTAAAACAACATCGTACGGCTGTACTTATGGAAAGAGAACGTGCGTTATTACCAGCCACCCAGCAATTGGCAGCCAGAGAAAAACAAAAAAAAATAATTAATAAAGAAATCAATGACCTTTATCTTGAGCGTTACAATTTGACTGTTAACCACCGTATCAAAATAAGTAATATTAATTATTCAATTAATCAATGTTATTTCAGACTTAGAAACGTTGAAAACGGTTCCGAACAACAAAGTTCGAAGAGTAACTTATTTATTAGAAAATGCCCTGTCAATGATTGCCGTGGGTTTTTGAATGGTAAATTTATTTGTGGTACTTGTGAATCTGTTATTTGTAAAGATTGTAATGAACCCGTTACCGACCCAAACGTACACGTTACCTCTTCAAACGTACACGTTAATGACCCAAACGTACACGTTTGTAACCCCGAACATGTAAAAACGATGGAATTACTTCGAAGGGATACAAAACCATGTCCTTCGTGTGGTTGTATGATTACCAAGATACCTGGAGGATGTGACCAGATGTTTTGTATGGAATGTCATAAAGCATTTAGTTGGTCCAATGGTACCATCGAACGGGGTGTTATTCATAATCCTCATTATTATGAATTCGTTAGGAGTCAAAATAATGGGGTTATACCAAGAAATCCAGGTGACCAATTATGTGGTGGTCTCCCTGGAATTTATAATCTCATTGACCTGTTGAAAAGTTATTTAGTTCAAAGAACGGTTATTAATAATTTTACAAATTTACATCGTACCATTGTTCATATACAACATGCAGAAATAAGAAATGTCATTAACGACAATACTCACTTGAGGGTCAAATACCTAAATAATGAAATTTCTGAATCTGAATTCAAACGAACAATTGAATTAAATGAACGTAAATACCAAAAATTTACAAAGATAAATGAAATCAATACAATGTTTGTTAATATCGGTACTGAAATTTTAATCGCAATCGTTAATTACCAACCAAAAAACGACCAGGTTAATGGAAAATCTAATGATTTTATTCAGATGATAAACGAACAATCAATAATTATAGACAACTTAATTACTTATTACAATGACCACATTAGTCGTATTTGCAAATTTTATAAATGTGTGAGTCCAGGTATTTCACCTGTAAATTATGAACACCATTCAAATTATTCTAAAAAACAATTAAATTAACTTTAAAAAAAGGAACTTTTGAAAAGGTAACAATGCAAATTACCAAGTTTATTGTTCATAGAGAATCTATTATTAAATATGTTCTTCATACACAACCAAATAAGGGATATCCAAGATGTAAATATCCACGAGAACGTATTCCAGTAGGTACTAGTAGACCTTTTATGTACATCAACGGTGACCAAAAAATTGAATTTCCTGAATCATTGTGGGGAACTATAGTAACTGTAGATGACCCCATTGAAATGGAACTTATCGAACTCGAAAATAATTATCCAGATTTTTATTATATAAAAATTGAAAAAATTGACATAAAGTAATAACTACCAATTTAATTTAATTTAATTTAATTTAATTTAATTTAATTTAATTTAATTTAATTTAATTTAATTTGGAATGAGTATTCATCCAAATGGTTATTGGGAAGGTTTAGAAGCAAGTTGTCAACATGCATATGATGTTTCCCTTGGAGTTAGTTTAACAAAATTTTTTAAAAATGAAAATGTAAAGAGTTTAGTTGATTTTGGTTGTGGAATGGGAAATTACGTAAAAACATTTCAAACAAATGATATCAATGCTATTGGTTTTGACGGTAATCCTAATACCCCTGAGTTAACAAATAAATTATGTGAAGTATTAGATTTATCGGTACCAAAAAAATTTGATGAACCATTTGATTGGGTAATGTCGCTTGAGGTAGGTGAACATTTGCCTTCACAATTTGAAGACATCTTTATAGAAAATTTACATAATAACAATAAACACGGTATAATATTAAGTTGGGCAGTTAAAGGACAAGGTGGACATGGACACTACAACGAACAAGATAACGATTATATAAAATCAAAAATATGTAATTTAGGTTACATAAATGATACCACAGCTGAAAATATTTTAAGGAGGGATTCTACTTTGTTTTGGTTTAAAAATACAATTATGGTTTTTAGAAAAATCGTTGATGTAAAATCTACTTAAGTATATGTCCATTTTATTATTAAGAATAATGAACCAATTCAAACTTGAAATTCCGTTGGAACAGGGTATTCACGAACATGTTCGTTTTGACGCTTCAGGTATACGTTATCGAATAACTACAACGGTGACAATAGACGGTGACAAACAATTTTTAAGGGTAATGAATGATTATCCAGATATCCAATTGATTACCCAGTCAACAAATAAAAAGGTTAAGAATGTCATTGGCGAATTGTGTTACACTGAAAGTTCTTTTTTGTTAAATATGACTTGGTTGTATTCTATGTGGTATCAATACAACGTAATTGTTTTTTTACCGAGTAGTATCAAGAACATTGACCTTTTTACCAAGAAAATTGATTTTGTTCCTGATTATTATTTATTAAATGGTAATTTAGAATCACTAAGTTCTTTTGATTCCATAATTGCTAAATTTAAAAATCCAAGAAATAAATTGGTTGTTTTGTTTGGTTACACCGAACTTATTTTTAAGGAAATTGTTGGTGTAAATAAAAGACGTCTGAATACTATTCTTAAAAAAATTATTAAACGTGCGTCTATTGTTAATTTTTTGTCTGTAACCGACATTAAAATTTTTGATTTGGATTCTATCAATGACTCTTGCGAATGTTATCGTCTGAAATCAATTCCAGAAGTTAATCTGGGTAACTTTATAAATTATTCTAATTTTATTGACTTATATGATTACAATAACGAACTTGATGTCTCGATAATTACTGAATTAATTGTCGAAAAGGTTAATGAGTCTAAGAGAGTCTTTATCAGTTTGGACACCGAAATAAGTATCCTAAGACACATTTTTAATGAACTGACTTCATTGGGAATTGATGTTAACACGAATGACAATCCAGATTCCCAAGTTGTTATAAATTCTTCAATCAAAACACAAAAGAATTACCTTGTGAATGAATACAATATATTTATTATTTCAACGCCTTTAATTTTCGATTCTGTTGATGTAATATGTTATCTTAACCTTATTTTACATAAATCTCCAGAGATTGAAGTGTACTTGGATTCGTCAAAGATGAAAAACATTCTCAAGAACATTAAAAAAATAACTTCTGTACCCACCAAACCTGAAATAAGCTATCAATTAAAATTAAAGGACTCCTCGTTGGAATTTGATACCTATCATTCTTGTGTTGAATCTGTTCAAGTTACCCAAAATCCGGTCCAGGTTACCGAGTACCAACCTTCGGTTCAAGTTACCGAGTATTATTTCAAAATTGAAAAGGAACTATTACCAAAGAACATTACCAAAATAAATTTGAGTAATGTTACCAAGGAAGAATACTCCATTATTAGAAACCACGTAAAGTTTTTTTTGGAAAATAAAATTGGTACCACTATTGATACTTGTCAACTGACAACCCCGTCAAGCCCAAAGGACCGTTATAAAAAACTCAATAGTCTGTCTACTAAAATATGTAGTTATGATTATCGTTGTGAGGTAACGTGTGAGATTTTTAAAGACCATTCCATTGGTATCATCGTTTGGAATGAATTATTTGGAAGTAAAAAAACAACATTTAACCTTCAGGTTGGTGATTCATTTATTTATCAAACAACGTCTGGTAAGTGGAAATATTCTGTTGTTGTTTAATTAAATTGGAAATCGTTGGTTTGATGGTAACATTATTTACAAAACAAATACCCGACCAGGACTTTGAAAAATACAAGGGTACCCATTTCAATGAAAAATGGTACCAAACCGTTATTACAGATTCTGCTAGGGGGTATTACCTTGACCCACTGGGTAACAAAAAAGTGTTATTTATTTTTAAAAGGGGTGTTATTCCCAAAGAGTTACAACAATTGGCTATTGACGTTTTTCTCAAGGAAGCTAAAAAGAAACATTCCAATAGAGGTTTGGCAGGTGGTCTGGCTGGAAAAACAACTGCTCGAATAATTACCCGTACAGGTCAGAATGAAGGTAATTACACTGCTAGTAATATATCTGGGTACTTTGACCGTCCATTGAGAAATCACCTTGGTACTTTTGGTACAAACATTGTTTGTAGAACAACTTCATTTACCATAAAGAATAAAGAACTTTGGAACAAGGGTCTTCCATTTGTTCAACATTGTTCAGATGTTTATAAACGACTTGCAGATAATGAATATCATATCCAAAAACAAGAATACAATAAAATTAACAAGTTGTTTAAGATACCTAAAACAGTTTTTACAACCATTACCAGCAATTACAATTGGAGAACTGCTTGTCATTGTGATTCTGGTGATTTTGCTGGCGGGTTGGGAAATCTTATCGTTGTTGGTAAGAATTTCACAGGTGGGTACTTGGGTTTTCCCCAGTTTAAGGTGTTGATTAAAATCAAACCTGGTGATTTTCTTTTGATGGATTCTCACCAGTGGCATTGTAATACTGAATTGAAGACGGACGAAACAAGTGATTCTTTTAGGCTGTCATTTGTTATGTATATCCGTAACGACATGTCCAAATGTAATACCACCAAGATTATTGATGGTGTTCAATACCTGTATCACCATTAACTATTTTAATTTTGAATTTGATTAAATTTAATATAACAAGTTTTAATTAATAATCCAATTGTAATTAGTTGTTAATTAAAAGTTGCTTGATGACAATAAATTTTCCAATACCGTTGAATGTTGGAGGTAATATTTCTATGAACCCGGTAAGTGGTACCATTAATGCAAGTGAATACCATGTTAACGGAGAAAGTATGATAACAGGTCCAACCGGTGCCGAGGGGTATTTTTTGATGACCGGTGCGACTGGCGATTCAACAGGTATTTTTTATAATGATACTTTTGGAACTGATAATTCTGGTAATGTGGTTGTAGGTACCAATATCATACCAACTGAATCAAATGTATATTCCCTTGGTACCCCTAACCGTTTGTGGAGAGAACTCAATATGGGACCTGGTACGATAAAGATTGCAGGGCCAACTGGTTCTACTGATCCAGGAGAAATTGGTACTAATTTAGGTGGAATTATTTATACAAAGTATGGTTTTGCTACCCCAACCATTAACATCGGTCCTAGGATTAATGAACTTTTACCTTCTGGTACAGTTGGTGGATGGCAGTTGTCGAGCGTGGATGCTAGCGGTGACTCACCTGCGAATTTAACTGCTCGGAAAATTGATACCAGTGGTAATACTACAGGTACTACTTATTCTTTAATTTATGGTAGTACTGGTCCTACGGGACCAGCAGGTGTTTCCAATGTTATTTTTAAGTATGATGCAAATATCACTCCAGGAAGTGGTTATCCAGGTTTGGGTGATATTTCTTGGGATACTTCTATCCAGACCGATTCAAGCAATGTTTATATAAGTTCTCAAACTGCTGACCGCATCGATATTGGTAATTTTATATTAAATCTTAAAGTTACTGAACAATTTGTCATACAAAGCCAGTCTAATTCATCGGATAATCAGATATGGGAAGTAACAAATAATGTTACTCCTCTCATTAGTGGTACTTATTATCAAATACCTGTAAAACTTATTAGCATCTCTGGTACCAGTACTTTTACTTTGGGACAATCTTTAATTTTTTCAGTAGTTGCAGGTTCACAAGGACCAACTGGCTGGACTGGACCAACTGGATGGACAGGCGCTGATGGTAAACAAGGTCCTACTGGACCAAACAGCGGATACACAGGTCCCACTGGTGCTACAGGTCCATCGGGTGTATCGGCAGGTGGTTTAATTCTTTACATGAATTACCATGACCAAAATGATTCTCTTCCAATGGATTTTTCAGCAAATGTGATACAGGCTGCTATAACTGCAAACGGTGGTAAATTTACAAGTGGTGCAACTAGTCTTAGTGTCCCCTCACTTACATATGCTCCATATGGAACAGGTGGTACCGGTACACCACCAACTCCACCTGATAGCCGACTTGCTGTTTTGTCTACAGTTCCCAATCTTACAGATACTTCCCGACAATCAATCGAATTTGTATCGTCTAATACCAGTGGTACCGATAGTCTTATCACTCAATTTGGTATATCTTTGTCAACATTGAGTCCTTATATAGTTGGGAATGCAATGCCTCCTGGTATATGGGACCTTAATTTTTATGGCCGTTCTACCGGAGGTGGTGGAAATGGAATGGCTGGTATTAATTTTTACCTTTTTGGAGTTGATAGTAGTAAAGGTTTACATAGAATCGGAGGAGGCAGTAGTACTGCTAATATGATTAATGAATCTGATAATGTCGCTTCGTATTATACATGTAGTTTAATCATTCCAGGTGTAGTTGATTTATCAGCTTATTCTTATTTGACCGTCGCAATTGTTGGACAATATGATACTGGAGGAACTCCAAGTGGTGTTATTTACTTTATGACAAATGATACATATTCCCATATTCATACTTCTTTTGCTATATCAGGTCAAACAGGTCCAACTGGACCAACTGGGCCAACTGGGCCAATTGGATATACAGGTCCTGCT
>Ga0214923_10002759_pt1 | contig 22824 bp, 29 predicted proteins | sample LL1510_MetaG_FD_177993 | JGI IMG/M metagenome (GOLD analysis project Ga0214923, IMG submission 177993) | Freshwater microbial communities from Lake Lanier, Atlanta, Georgia, United States - LL-1510 | ecosystem: Environmental > Aquatic > Freshwater > Lake | place: USA: Georgia | collected...
TTGAAGTATCATTCGAAGGTGGTATTAGTACATGGTCCGGTCTTCTAGATATTGCAATAGAAGGCGGATTCGTTGTTAAACCTAGTAATGGTTGGTATGCTCACAAAGGACACGAAAAGAAGCATAGACAAAAAGATACTTATACTAGAGAATTTTGGATACCCATTTTAACTAGTAAAGAATTTCAAGATTATATAGAATTAAGATATAAGATCGCAGGTACAGAGATGCTTCAACAATCTGTCTCTAACGAGGATTTGGATGAGGAGTTTAAAAATGCAGGTGAAATATGAACCATGGACAATTAAAAATGAAAAAATGGATGAATGGGGATTTCGAATAGATGATGGTGAATTTGCCGGCACAGTAATTAGTATTAAAAATACCAGCATAACTGAAGAAGGAGAGATGGCATTAGAATTTAATTTTATTGCAACTCCCCCAGAAAAAACATCCAAAGAATTAGAAAGCCAAGAATTCAATCAAGTATTGGAATATATTTTAAATGATATTCTTACAAAGGCAGTAAATGAGTTTGAAAATAGAGACAATAATTCTTCAGAATCTAATTAGTGACGAAGATTACATGCGCAAGGTTATCCCGTTTTTAAAGCGGGATTATTTTTCTGACAATACAGAACAAAAAATATATGACGAAATAACTAGATTTGTAGACAAATATAATTCCTCCCCGAACAAAGATGCCCTTGTAGTTGCACTGCAAAATGATAAATCTTTAAACGAAGATCAATATAAAACTACTGTTGAATATGTTTTAAATTTTGATAAGAAAGAAGAAAACAAGAAATGGTTATTGGATCAAACTGAAAAATTCTGCAAGGAAAAGGCATTGTACAATGCGATACTTAGTTCTATTTCCATTATTGATGGTCGCAACAAAAGTCTGTCTACTGACGGAATCCCACAGTTACTTCAAGACGCACTCGGAGTATGCTTCGACAACAACGTAGGGCATGACTACATTGATAATGCAGATAATAGATATGAGTTTTACCATACAGTAGAGTCTAGAATTCCCTTTGATCTTGAATATTTTAATAAGATCACTAATGGTGGATTACCTAATAAGACATTGAATGTAGTTTTGGCAGGGTGTGTACACCCCAATACTAAAGTTAGAATTCGTTTTAAAAAGTAGCACCAAGGCGATATCCATTATTTAAATATTCTTCTAATTTATCTTGACCGCCGCTGTATTTTGACGCATCGCGACTCACATTTTATTTATATTTTTAGGAGTTTCAATGAATGATTGGACAGTAAAAGATGTAGAAATTCAAGAAATAAATAATCTTTTGCAACAAGGATTTGAAGTTCAAGTTGATAGCCCCGATGGCTGGGTAGATGTAGATCTATTTGTTGATAAAGGTATGTGGCCAGAATATGTCCTTAATACATCAAATGGATATACTATTAGATGTAATGAAAATCATTTATTTGAAACAACTTCGGGATGGGTGAGCGCCAAAGAATTATTGGATATTCAATCTTCTCATAACATAACCGTTCTAACAGATAAAGGATGGTTAACTGCGAATATTGAAAAGACTAACAACCTTATACCCATTGTAGATATTAGAGTAAATCACCCGAATCATAGGTATTATACCAATGGAGTAAGTTCGCATAATACAGGTGTAGGAAAATCTTTGTTCATGTGTCATATTGCAGCAGCCACTCTAGCTCAAGGCAAAAATGTCTTGTATATTACCATGGAGATGGCAGAAGAAAGAATTGCTGAAAGAATAGATGCCAATTTAATGAATGTAACTTTGGATCAGTTAAAAGATTTACCTAAACAAATGTTTGATAATAGAATAGAAAAGATAAAGCAAAAGACACAGGGTAAATTAATTATTAAAGAATATCCTACAGCCGGGGCACATACCGGGCACTTTAAATCTTTACTAAACGAGCTTAAGTTAAAAAGACAATTTTCACCAGATATGATTATTATAGATTATCTAAATATCTGCGCATCTTCAAGATTCAAAGCTGGCACGAATATTAATTCGTATACATTAATCAAGAGTATTGCCGAAGAACTAAGGGGCCTGGCAGTAGAAGAAAATGTGCCTATCCTATCAGCTACACAGACGACTAGAGGAGGATACGGTAATACTGATGTTGAACTTACTGATACTTCAGAATCATTTGGACTTCCTGCTACAGTTGATCTTATGTTTGCCTTAATAGCAACTGAAGAACTAGATCAGTTAAATCAGATTATGGTAAAACAATTGAAAAATAGATATAATGATCCAACTATAAATAAAAGATTCGTAATAGGTATTGATAGATCAAAGATGAAATTATTCAACCTAGAACAAACTGCCCAACAACATATTAGTGATTCTGGTATAAAGCTTGATGAATCCAAATTAGATCAATTTAATTTAGGTAACATTATAAAAAGAACACGTGATTTTTCCAGTATTAAAACTTAGGAGGTATTATGTTATTTCCAAATCCAAAAGCTAAAAAAATTGAAGAACAAACTAATGATGAGAAATTATTATTGCAAGAGATACTCCATTCTCAAACTAAAAAAATTGAATCTGTAGAAGTAGAATTATTTAATCATACCCCATATTCAAAACTAAATACAGATATAAGTCAGAAATCTAAACAATAGAAAATGGTCTTGTTGCAAAAGATTATATGAATATGATCTTTTTTATTATTTCAAAGAATAAGAAGCTAACTGGTACCACACATCTATAAGGAAATACTATGCAAATTACACTAACATTGTGGGACATTGGACAAATAGCTTTGATGTTAACCGCATGCTATGCATGCTATATTAGGGGATTTAATAAGGGAATCGGGGATACCATGGAATTTCTTGAAGAGCAGGGAGTTATTGAATTGGAGGATAAGGAATAAATCAATGACTTACGAGTGTTGTTCAAAAACAACGTAAACCCGAGCATTTGACTCGGGTTACTTTTTCTTATATAATAATGGTATGATGAAATTTACGATAGGTCAAACAGTCGATTTGCGAGTCAAAAGTTACTCTTATCTGTATAAGAAAGAGGGCTGGATTGAACGTCAAATCAAGGGCAAAATTGTGCCAAGCCCAAAATGGTTGGACACAGATTACGTTTCTGTCCATACTGGCAATTCACAATATCCTGTTTCTCACGTAAACAAACAGAATATTGTTGGATTTGATTTAGCACAGGATCGTATTGAAAGTAGAATATTCAAAGTGCGGTCTAAGAAAAAGGGTTCAATCTACAATGTAATTTCATCTAATGGTCAGGTTACATGTGATTGTATTGGTTTTCAATATCGTAAAACATGTAAACATAGTGAAGCGGTGAAGAAATTTATTCAAAATGCTTGACGGGTGTTACAGTTGAATTTATAATTTAGGTATAGTAAGTTAATTAAATGAGAGGTAATTATATTATGTCACAAGGTTTTTTTACAGTTGCGGGTGTTTCTACACAACATGGTTCCACTAAGGTTCGTTTTGCTAATGATCTAGCATCTCGTGTTAAGTTGCTTGCCAAAGGCGGGCATGACCCACTAGAATTAGTTCAGTTGCCAAAAGCAATGACTAAGGCAGAGGCTTGTAAATATTTGCTAGAACTTGGCGGTGTATTTACGCAATGGGAATCTCTTCTAAATGAGACTATGGGCAAAAAGTCTGGAACATCTGCTACCAAAGCACCGAAAGTTGCTAAGGTGCCGGCCAAGGTGAAGGCTCCTGCTAAGACCAAAGCTGTTAAGCAACCCAAGATTATCGTAGCCCCAAAAGCTGAAGACGAAGATCTTGAGATTGAAGAGCTGAAGCAAATTGCAGCTGTATAACGTCGGGAGACGTTAATTAAAGGGGGAGCGGCAAGTACTGCCTGCCCTTAAACGACAACATTGTGCCCCTAAACACTAATCTCGGATTAGTTCAGTCTGGTTAGAATGCCTGCTTTGGGAGCAGGAGGTCGAGAGTTCGAATCCCTCATCCGAGACCATTATCTGACCGTAGCTCAGCCGGAGAGAGCAACGTATTTCTAATCCGTCGGTCGGGGGTTCGAATCCCTCCGGTCAGGCAACCAGACATCTCTGAAAAAATCCACAAATGAAAAAACAACGCATAGCTTTATTTCATAATCATCCTGAGTGTAGTATTCAGTGTGCGCATGGCATTATACGTGCACTAGGATTGGCCTATGAGATAGATTGCTTTAATAAAGAAGAGATTTCTGATTCAATACTAAAAAAATACAAACTAATTGCTTTTCCTGGAGGTATAGGCGACAGCAACAGATACAATAAGTTACTAAAAGATAAAGAAGATATAATACGAAATCAAATAGCAAAAGGTAAAAGATATCTTGGTATTTGTATGGGTGCATATTGGGCCGGACCACATTATTTTAATATACTAGATGATGTAAATCCTGTACAATATATAAAAAGACCAGATGCAGAAACGAATAGAAGTTATGGTACAGTTGTAAATATCAATTGGACGGGACATCATGAAACTATGTTTTTTTATGATGGTTGCAGTTTTCTGGGTGATTCTAATAAATTTGAAACTATTGCCACATACAGCAATGGTGATGCTGCAGCAATTATACAACACAATATTGGTTTAATTGGTCCTCACCCTGAAAGCGATATATACTGGTACAAAAAGAAGTTTCTACACCCTTATTGGCATGAATATCGGCATCATTTATTGCTGCTCAAATTTGTCAATAGGTTGATGAGATAACCAAAAATATGATAAAATTTAAATGTTTACTACCTGGTCTAAAAGATTATATGCCAATTATACCAATTGGTGATTATAATTTTGACTGGGTAAAACGACTGTACAATTTCGAAGAATCTTTTGATGTAAGAGAATTAAAGACAAGTAAATGTCCTGGCATTTTTTCTATTATGTCCAAGGGTTGGATTCAAAGAGCATATCAAGATATACACATTAAAACATTCGAAGAAGATCAACTTATAGAAATTAGATGTAATTTTGATCAAAGGACTTCCAAGTACGGTAAATACATAGGTAAATATGTTTCATCCCACAATCCAAATCAATTAACAATACATAAAAAATTTCAACCAAGTACATCTAAAATTATTATTAAAATACAAAGTCCCTGGATAGCTGAAATACCAAAAGGTTATTCATTACTAATGATGCCTGTTGCTTATAATGACGCTGTTCATTTTACTGCAGCAACAGGTCTTATTAAAAATACCAACTTTCTAAATGTACAGTTATATTGGCATTCGCCAGATAAGGAAAACGTAATTGAAAAAGGTACTCCACTGAATCAAATGATTTTAATAAAAGATATATCTAATGATTTTGAACTAGAAGAGATATCCAATATAGACGAATTTATAAATGAAACTAGCAATTCTCACTTCGAAAAGTTTAAGCCTAATAAATAGTAAAAACTAAGGAGATGACATGCCAAGATTAAAGAGCATATGAAAGAAATTTATCTTATCTTCTCCGGTTAGTTCAGTTGGTAGAATGCCTGCTTTGGGAGCAGGAGGTCGGGGATCGTGACCCTCACCGGAGACCACAGTTAGCCCATTAAAGGAAAAAAATTGCATAAATTTTTTGAAAAATTCGACTTCATAACTAACGATAAATCTATCTATTTAGAAGATGTTATAGAATTTAGTGAAGATTTCTGCGATTGGAATCAAATAGAATATGCAGTAAATCACCCCTATCTTTTTAAATTTGAATTAATAGATTCAAATTCAAATAAAATTATTATTCCTGAGAATAATTATATGTGGACAGACCATCCAACTCAAAGTAATAAATTTATTATTGATAATATAAATCTTGGAAATGGTTTAGTTATAACTAGATGGGATGATGCTAATCATTTCACTAATAATTTTTGTAAAATGCTAGATAACACCTTTGATGTTGCTTCATCTGCACACGTTTATTGTGGTTTGGCTGGGTCTAAATCGTTGAAACTTCATACAGATGAACCTCCCAATTTTATAATTCAGATTGAAGGAAAAACGCGATGGAGAGTTTTTAAAAATCGGTTATCTTCCTTGTATAGATCAGGGAAATTTGTACCTAATGAAAATGATCTTGAATTAGATTTTGAAATAACTATGAAGCCAGGAGATCTGCTTTATGTCCCCAATAAGGTTTATCATAAAGCAATGCCCGATCAAAAAAGAATTTCTATTAGTTTTCCTTGTTGGCCGACTTCTAATAAACAAGACAGAAATTATTATAAGATAAATTTATAAATAGTAAAACTAAGGAGATGACATGCCAAGACCAAAGAAAAATAATACTGAAGTGAAACCTAAAAAGAAAACTATAAAAACACAAGAAAATAATACAGAAAAAGATAAAAAAATAAATATAGGGTATTTGGATGCCAATGGCGTTATTGATTGGGATAAACTTAAAGAGCATATGAAAGAAATTTAATCTAATCTTCATCTTGCACAGCATCACCAAAAGATTAAATATTAATATATAATTAGATTTATATTACTGAATTTCATATTAAACAGGTACTTTTAAACTCAGATGATACGACATTTTTAAAAGAAATGCGGAATGGTTCAGTACATAAAACTGAGTATCGTAAATCAGAGTGATAAAGATACCTGCCCCACCATATAAACTTTGGGTTTTAACACAGTATTCAATACTTTCTAAAACTTAGGTTTTGTCAATTTAATCAGGAGAGAAAATGAGATTACAAGAATTAGCAGCAAGATTGGTCGTTGTAGAAACAAAATTAGCTACCTTAACAGGGGTTACACCCAATACTAATCAGCCCAATGATATTGAAGATTTAGACAAAAGACTTTCGGTTGTGGAAGTTCAAGTAGATCGTTTACTATCAGAAAAAGCTGAAAAACATATTGCAGAGATTGTAGCTGCGCCTGAAGATAAATCATTGACATCGGTGGCAGACGTTGTTGCTTTGTCTGCTAGTGCAAATGTCCCCCAAGCTGCAGAAATAGTTGCAGATGTTTTATCTGTTCAAATGGAATCTCCAGCTATTCATGATCCTGAAGTTGCTGCAATAGTTACTGCAGTAATTAAAGCAGTTGTAAATTCTGATCCTAGTGTTGTTGCTGATCCAGAAGCAATTAAAGCAGTTATTACTGATACTGTTGCACAATTACCAGCACCATCGGCAGATGCTGAAGAGCACGCTACTGCTGCAATTGTAGAAATTTTATCTGCAGCTACAGGGCAAGAAGTTTCTTCAGATGAGCATGCAGAAATAAAAGATGCGGTAGTTACACCCTCTGATGTAGTTTTAGATACTATTGAAGCAAGATTAACTGTTGCCGAAGCAAAGGTTGAAAGCCTGTTGGGAAAGTAATAGATGTAATTAAAAAATGGTTTCATAGCATTTTTAGGTATTAAAAACCAAAAACTATAATGCATTATAATTCGATCTTTATATCTGATATTCATTTAGGTAGTAAAGGTTGTAAAGCAGAAATATTAGTTAATTTTTTAAAATACAATACTGCTGATAAATTATATCTGATTGGTGATATAGTTGATGGTTGGAAAATACAACAAAACAAGTGGGCTTGGAAACAGGCCCACACCAACGTTGTTCGTCAAATATTAGGTCATGCTAAGCAGGGAACTGAGGTTTTTTATATAGCAGGCAATCATGACGAATTTCTTAGACCAATGATTCCTTACGGAATATCATTCGGCAGAATTCATATTTTTAATCAAACTATTCATAATGGTATTGATGGAAAACGATACTTAGTTATACATGGTGATTTATTTGACGGGATTACTCGTCTTGCACCCTGGATAAGTTTTTTAGGCGACAAAGCATATGAGTTATTACTCTCTATCAACACTGCCTTTAATTACTGGAGGCATAGATTTGGATTTGGTTATTGGAGTCTTAGTCAGTTTCTTAAGCAACGTGTTAAGCAAGCTGTGGATTTTATATTTCATTTTGAGCGCAATCTTACTGACTATTGCCGTAAGCGTGGTTTTGACGGAATTATTTGCGGACACATCCACAAACCAGAAATCAAAACCATAGAAGGTATTGTATATATGAACGATGGCGATTGGGTAGAAAGTTGCAGCGCTTTGGTTGAACATCTTGATGGGCACTGGGAAATTATATATTGGACAAAAGAATTACAAGATGTGGATACTATTACTTATAGTAGTTAATATTTACGACCCTATGGATGTACCTGGCAGAATAAATTTGTATTTCAAAGATCAACAAAGTTGTGAATATGCATTACAATCAATGACAGGTTATATCAAATTTCCATGGTTTAAAGTAGAGGGCAAGTGTGAAAAAAAATAGTTTTGATCTAGTTAGTGATTTACATATTGACCATTGGGGTCGAAGTTATGAATTCGACTGGTTACACAGTCAAAAAAGTGATACATTGGTTATTGCAGGAGACACCAGCGATAGTATTGATATAACATGTGAATATTTACACAAGCTTACTAATTATTATACCGATGTTTTAGTTGTTGATGGTAATCATGAACATCAACATCACATGGAAAATTTAGAAGAATCCATACAATATTGGAAATCCTGCGTATCTCAAACATTGGCAATCTATCTTGGAGATACACAGCCCATAATTAATGGTGTAAAATTTATTGGAATCTGTGGATGGTGGAGTTTTGATTTTGGTCTACCAAATATAAAACCTGAGCAAACCATTCTTACGGGCAAAAATAAGTATGAACTCACTGATACCATCATAAAAAATCAACTAAATCAAAGTTTACTGGATGCTAATAGTTTAACTAATAAGATGATAGATGCCACATTAAATTCTGCTGTTAATGATATTGTTGTGGTGAGCCATAGTTTACCGCATTCAAGTTGCATAAGTTGGAATAGATATCCTCCAGATTACAATATGGTCGGTTGTTATGGAAATTCCAGATTCCAATGGACTTTAGATGCAGATATCAACAAAAAGTGTCGCTATTGGGTTTTCGGGCATAACCATGATACTAAAAATATACCTTATGATTATCTAAATTTTATTAGCAATCCTCGTGGCCGAAGAGAAGATTGGAATCGAGTAAATTATCAAGCTATAGAAATAGAAATTAATTCATCTAAATGAATTTTATTACAGATTGTGATACTTTAGAATCTATAGATGTTAATGATCTTTGGATTATAGATAAATTTATTTTAGCAAAAAAATTAGGCTATATTTGTGGACCAGCAGGTGTTTTGCCCTCCGAGGAAGGAAGATATATTGTACGTCCTTGCATCAATGTTAGAATGCTATCTAAAGGTGCTAAATTTATGTGGTTAAATACTATTGATGATATAATACCAGATGGATTTTTTTGGTGCGAGGTATTTGAGGGTCGTCATAGAACTTTTGATTATAATTGGGGCAAACAGATATTGGCAGTAGAAGGTTTTAGATCTGATTCGAATAGATTAGACAGATTTAGTCGATGGACAAAAATTAAGGATGAATTCAAGCTACCAGACTTTATTCAAGAAATTGCTAATAGATATGAGTGGTTTAATGTAGAAACCATAGGCGATAAAATTATAGAAGCACATTTTAGATATAATGATGATTTTGCCAATCACAATGCAAACACAATTATTCCTATCTGGAAAGAAGAGTTTTATGCTAGTCAGGAAGGAGATAGAATAGGATTTCTATTAAAAGATAATGAAAAAAATATTAATAGTCACGGATAACTTAGCCGACCAAATCAATGGGGTGGTCACGACATACAAAAATATTGAAGCGTTTGCTATTCTTGATGGTTTTGAGTTTGTTTATATTACTCCCAATGAGTTTAATTATTTTGATTGCCCCGTCTATAACGAAGTCAAGATTGCTATTCCGAGATCAATGGGAGAAAAGATAAAAGAGATAGATCCGAATTATGTTCATATCGCCACAGAGGGACCTGTGGGTTTATGGGCCAGAGCATATCTTACAAAACATAATCTTAGCTACAATACTGCTTATCATACTAAATTTCCTGAAGGACTCAAAGCTCTTATCGGTTTATCGGAAAGAATAACATGGCGATACATAAAATGGTTTCATAAGCATACTGGTAAAGTATTAACTACAACTGAAACCATGGTGAAGGAATTAAAGGACCATAAATTAGTTGCAGATATAATTCCTTGGACTAGAGGCGTAGATCGAAATATTTTTAATTCAGAACAACGTAGTAAAACTAATGAGACGTTGAATCTAGTTTGTGTTAGTAGAATAAGTAAGGAAAAAAATTTAGATGATTTCTGCAAAATAGATTATTTTCATGCAAAGAAAATTCTTGTAGGCGATGGTCCTTATAGAGAAGAATTACAAGAAAAATATCCTGATGTAAAATTTGTTGGATTTAAAGTAGGTAAAGATTTAGCATATTATTATGCCAATGCAGATGTATTTGTATTTCCTAGTCGATGGGAAACATTTGGTATTGTTATGATTGAGGCAATGGCGTGCGGCACCCCGGTAGCAGCATATCCATGCCAAGGTCCCATGGAAGTGGTAGATCAAGGAAAAACTGGATTCCTAAGAGATAATTTAAAGTTAGCAATTACTGAATGTTTAACTCTAAATAGATTTGATGTGGAAGCAAGAAGTTTAAAATGGTCTTGGGAAGAGGCATGGAAAGTTTTTAAAAATAATCTTACTCCCATTAATAAATACTGATTTATTAATAAAAATAATGTAAATGGCTATAAATTTCAATGGGGCCAAAATTACAGGCGCAACGATTGGGAATAATTATACTCCCGCCCCAGGTGATGAATTGTATTCCTTTTCATCATTTACATTTACCTCTGCCAATGTTGCAGGCAGAGCAGGTCCAACTTTATCCCAATGTCTAGCAAACTATAATACTGTAACCAATACCTGGTTAAATGATATTAATTACTTTAATGTGCCTGTGCAAGGTATTCAACTCTGGACAGTACCAAAGACAGGCATTTATAGAATTACTGCAGCAGGTGCCCGCGGAGGTAAAAGTCACTTTGCAAATTTAGAAGGCGGATTCGGGGCACAAATAATTGCAGATATATCTCTCACAAAAAATGAAACTATAGCTATAGTTGTTGGGCAAGAAGGAAGAGATAGAAGTAATGTATCGGGTGTAACTTTTTTAGGTGGAGGCGGAGGTGGTGGCACATTTGTTTACAATAATACCACCACAACATATTATGTTGTTGCCGGCGGCGGGGGCGGAGCTGCATCTACAAGAACAGGAATTCTAACAAATCAAAATACTGCACATGGTAGAGGAAATACAATACATGGCACAAACGTAACTATTCAGGGTGGATTCATTGCATTCGGTGGTAGAGATGGTAAAGGTGCAAATGTTTCCAACAGAAATATGCTTTATGGTGGTCCAGGTGCAGGAATATTATCAGATGGACAATCAGCAAATGGATTGCAGGGAAGATCCAAAAATAACAATTGGATCGGTGGAAATGTAATAGTTAATTCTCCCAATTCTGTACAAGGTGGTTTTGGTGGAGGAGCAGCATCAGGCAATGGAGATAATAATGCCACCAACTCTTACGCATGGTCTGGTGGTGGAGGTGGATATAGTGGTGGCGGCTCTGGCGGCAACGGAGGAGCTTCGGACGGACAATATGGTGGGGGCGGTGGTTCTTATGTTTCCTCGGGATATGTTAGTAACGTATCAGGTATAAACAACAGTAACGGTTATGTCGTAATTACATTTATTTCCTAATTGAACAACTATTGCTTGACAGCAATATCTTTTTCTTATATAATATATTATGAAAATATTTAATGAAGTATTATCCAATGATCTTATCAATGAAATTTTCTCAGAGATAAAATCAAAAACTAGTGCTGCTAAATGGGCTGCAAGTGTTCTATTATGGGATAATACTATATTGAATAACGTAATGGCACCTGTATTACAAACACCTGCAGAATATCATGGTGAAAAGATTCTTCAAGAAGTCAAAAAATTTTTACCAGATCATATCAAAGAATACAAAGCATATGTGCAGTATTATATTTGGACAAAAAATTCCTCAATATCCTTACATTTAGATAGTAAACATGCATACGGAGCCACCATCTACTTAAATAGAGAATGGATAATCGATGAGGGTGGTATTTTTTTGTGGAAGGATAAACAAGAAAAAACAGATTGCTACAGAGCTTATGTACCAAAATACAATAGTATGATTTTAAATGATGATAATGAGAAACATCTAGTGACACCCGTAAATCCTTTTTCTAGAAACTTTAGAATAACGGTACAAATTTTCGGTAAGAAAGAAGCCTGAGTGGCGAAATTGGAGAAACGCAACAGACTTAAAATCTGTCACATTAGAAACACTGCCGGTTCGAATCCGGCCTCAGGTACCAATTGCCCCTTTAGCTCAGTGGTCAGCAGCGCCCGGCTCATAACCGGTGGGTCCTTGGTTCAATTCCAAGAGGGGGCACCAATTTTTAAAAGGAAATGCAATGGCAAGAATCACATCGGAAATAGCATCTAATAAAATAGGAAACAAATATGACATGATTCTTATTGCTGTTGTTAGAGCAAGAGAACTGGGAAAAGGAAATAAACCAAAAATGCTATCTAACAATAAACCTATCGTTACGGCAATTAGAGAAATTGAACAGGGTTTAATTGGAAAAGAATACTTAAGAAAAATACGATAATTTGATTAACTTTATACTTGACTTTTTTATCTTTTTAATTTAATATTAGTAATGGTGATGTTGCATACCTTAGTTGCAATAATTTATGAAGGAGTATTTATGCTTAAAAATCGTGTGTTACAAGTATTGCAATCTGGAAGTCAGTTTACCCCTGCTCAACTAGCAAGATTGACTAATAGTTCTGAGAATAGCATTCGCCCTCGCATCAGTGAGCTTCGTTCTGAGGGTCACGCAATTTATACCAACACTACCAAAAATGGTAGGTCTTCTTATCGCCTCGGTAAACCAAGTCGTGCGATGGTAGCTGCTGCTTATAAGCAGTCTGGTAGCGAGGCATTCCTAGCCTAAATTAAATATTATGCTCGATCTTTATTATGACTACATTTGATTTTACTGACAAAGCATTAGTTAAAGAAGCCAGACGTTTAAATCTTGTAAAGAAAGTAGGCGAAAGGCAATTAACTGAAGATGAATCTACTCTATTAAAAGCATTTACAAAATGGGAGTATCAGCTTAAGAAAAGTAAACTTGCAACTTTACCCGAAAGTAAATTAAAGAAACTAAAGGAAAAACATGGTGCAAGTTATCGTAAACGTAAAGCTGATCCTTTAAAATTTGGTAAAATGGAACATACTGCTCTTAAAACAAGAGCGAAAACTAAGGATCTAAAATTTGATCTTACACCTGAGTATATTCAAAAGAAATTTGATGATTGCGCAGGCAAATGTGCCATTACTAAATTTCCTTTTAGTATGGAAATGGGAACTAAGGGAAAAAGAAATCCTTACAGACCCAGCGTAGATCGTATTAATTCAAATAGAGGATATGTCAAAGGTAATATTCAAGTTGTACTTGCAATAGTTAATACGATGAAAATGGATTACACTGATGATATTTTACATCCCGTAATAAAGTCCTGGGCAGAAAATATTTAAAAAAAGAGCCGGTTAACCGGCTCTAACCATGTATTAAGCTTCTATAAATATAAAATAAGGAGCAAACATGGCATTTACTTTTATTCCTAAAAATTATGCTGAAGTAGCAGGCAAAGCGATATTTAAGCCATACATCGAGGACTACTTCAAGCTATTCAATTATTTTAATGAAAATTTTGCTAAAATTAACTATCCATTTGCTCTGGATACCACCTCGCCAAATAAAGTTAAAGTTACTAGAAGAATTTCACCAATCAATCTAAGTAATATTAAAAATTCATTAAAAATAAAATTGAATCTCGCATATGGTGAGGGCTCTAGAAAAAGTGGTACTGCAGAACAAAAAATAAATTTAGGTAATCAATTTGAAATAAATCTTGTAACAGATATAAACAAATATATCAAAGGTGATACTATATCTGATAAGAAAAACGAAAAATTTATTAATGAATTTATACAGTATTATAAACTTAGTACTTTGGACAGAGTTGTCCCTATGGGGGAACTTAATCAAAAACGACCATTACAATTCACATCGTCAGGAGTTTTTATAGGAACAACGGGTGATCCGAATATTGGATCTATAGTTACAGATATAAATGTTGAAGGTCAACAAAAAAATATTGGAAAAACTATATTTTTATCTTTGAAGTACGGCAAGAAGGTAACATTTGCAAATCCAGGTGTTGCTACTATATTCCCCGAAAAAGATTTTAAGGCAAATAAATTAAATAATCCGAATGCCCATATACTTATAGATATGTTTGGTATAAGTGAGGCGAAATTTATCGCCACATTCGAATCATATAGTTCAGGCAAGATGTTTAAAGATAACGAGAATACCTTTGGTAAGATTGATAAAAGAATTTTACAGAATTTCATCAAAAGCGGTATTGGATATGGCTATCATATGGTGCATTTACTTGGACCAAGTATTAAACATAAAGAAATGACCAGGACATATCTTGAACAAGCAGCAACACCAAAATCTTGTACAGTTTACTATGGTGGCCTAGGCGGCACTGCTGCAGGCAAAAGAGTTGATATATTAGTTGAAACTAATGCATATAAATTACAATTTAATCTTAGATCAAAATCTGGTGGGATTTATCCTACACATTTAATGATAGATTACGAGTATATCTAATGTTATCCTTTAAAGCTCTACTTTTAGAACAATTGCAAGTTAATGAGCAATTGTCGCATCTAGATCATCCATATCAAATGCATGTTTTATATGGCAAGCATGGTGCAGAGTCTGCTATTCGTGATCTTAAAGCTACACATGAATATTTCAAAACTGGAAAATCAAATAAAGTTTATACATCAAGAAAAGTAGATGGCGGTGTAAGTATCATTATGAAAAATCATCCTATTCACGGGTTTTCGGTTGCAACCAAATCTGCATTCAATGTTAAACCAAAAATAAACTATTCAGAAGAAGATATAAACAAAAATCATGGTCATGCTAAAGGATTAGCAGATGCGTTAAAACATGTTCTCAAATACGGTAAAGATTTAGTAAAACCGGGGCATACTGTTCAAGGCGATTTATTGTATACAAATGATGCAAAAACAACAGATCATCACGTATCAAGCACACCAAATAGAATAGAATATAGACATGCAGGAGCGCCAAAGAAGTTTGGTATAGCATTACATACTGAGTATGAAGGCAATAGTGCAAAATCTGGTGTGTCTCCCTCAGCAATAAATCATTCGAGAAATGTATTTGTTGCAGATACTTCTTTCGAACCCAAGGCATCTCACTACGATCATAAACATCAAGCTATTGCGGAAAAACACTTGGCTGCTGCTGAAGAAATCGTAAAGAAACATCCTGAGCATTTTGATGTTCCTAAGGAACATAAGGAACATCTTTTGACTTATATGAATTCTTTAAGATCGGAATCTGGTCATATTGTTTCACCGACACATGAAGGATACAAAGAACACTTAAAAAAGATAATGGAGAAAAAACAAGCAAGTGTTAAGACAGAAAAATCTAAGTCAGAAAAAGGTGCGGTTTTTAACAATATGATAAACGATGTGAATAAAAATAAAAGTAAATTTAAATCTATTTTTGATTATCATAATCACATAAATAAGGTTACTGAGGCATTAGCATCAACACTGCATCACAATAAACCAAGTAACTTTACTACACATATTGATGGAGCACCTAGTACCGACGAGGGAATTGTCGTTGCTGATAAAAAGACAAAAAATATAAGATTTAAAATTGTTCCTAATCATATTGCTTCTGCATTGCGATATAATCCTAGATTTCCTAGAAACACTACAGCTTCTCAATAGAGTACATAGAGAAGTATAACACCATGTCAATTGTATGTCTATAAAAAATATTAGAGAAAAGAAGCTTTTGATTAACTTATCCAAAACATTTGGACAAGAGATTGATCCTTCTATAGTCGAAGAAGTAAATAATCAAAAAGAGTTTGAACAAAATTTAAAAAATTCTATAAGGCAAAATTGGTTAAAAGATTTACAAGAAGCTCTGCAGAATGTAACAGGTGAAGTAAATCAAATAAAAGAACAAACAGAATATCCTAAACCTCCCTCTTTAGATAATCTTCAAGAATTTTTAATTAATGATGAAAAAGAAAATATATTAGAAGCGAAAACAGAATCACTTGCAGAAAGAGCAGCAAAATCAATCAAACTTAACGAAAATTCTTATAGTCAACCTGATCCGCTTTTAGTTCCGCCGGATATTAATTCTATTCAAAAGAAGATTAAATTCTTAGAGCAATGGTTGGGGAAGATATCGGCAAATGGCCCGGGTGGAGGAGCAGGAAATACTATAACACTAGATTATCCTGTTAAATTGATAACAGGTAATTACACACTAACGAAAAAAGATTATTACGTAGGAGTGAACGCTAATTCTTCCGTAACTATCACTCTTCCAAGCTCAATTGGTTTTTCTGGTAGAAAAGTAATAATTAAAGATGAATCCGGTCATTGTTCCTCAAATCCCATTACTGTACTTGGAAACGTGGATAATGATTCTGGTGGTTTCGTCTTGAGTATTAACAATGGCTCAATACAAATGATATACAGAGAAGGCTGGAGAATAATATGACATATTTGTTTACATCCAATAATATAATTACCGGTGAAGTTGAGGTAAAGAATGATTCCGGTAATGCCTTAACTGTAACGCTACCTGTTACCAATTATGATTCTTTTGGTAGATTTAGAATCAGTGCCCCTCTTACACTATTTGATTCTTCACAAAGATACTACGATAATGATAAATTTGCAACATCAAATACTGCAACTACAAGTTATTCTTTTCAGGCAAATACTGCTAGTATAGACATGGTAGTTGATACTACATCATTGGCAAAAGTTTATAGAGAAAGCTACAGAGTATTTGCCTATCAACCAGGTAAATCCTTACAGATCATTAACACATTTGTCATGAATGCCAGCAAGGCAAATCTCAGACAACGTGTTGGATATTTTAGCACAGACAATGGTATTTTTCTGGAGCAATCTGATGATGTGTATTTTGTAAAACGATCTAAAGTTACTGGATCAGTTGTGGATACAAAAATTGCACAATCTAACTGGAACATAGACCCCATGGATGGCACCGGTCCTTCTGAATTGACTTTAAATCTGACCTATCCTCAAATCTTTTGGATGGACATAGAATGGTTGGGTGTCGGAACAGTAAGAATGGGTTTTGTTATCAATGGACGATTTATTCATTGTCATTCCATACACCATGCAAATCTTTCTAGTTCGCCTGCAGGCGCTTATATGCAAACTGCATGTCTGCCAGTTAGATATGAGATAGAAAACACTGCTGCAACTGCAAGTTCTTCTACACTTAAACAAATATGCTCTACGGTGATTTCCGAGGGCGGGTATGAACTATCAGGAAAAATGCGAACCATTGGTATGCAACCTATTACTGCTGCTAATTATAATCTGGCAACAGCCAATGTATTCTATCCGGTGGCCAGTATTAGATTGAAATCCACTCATTTAGATGCCGTTGTTATTCCTAAAAATATAGCTTTAGTTGGAACAACACAAAGTGATTTTAGATATAAAATTATTTCGGGTGCCAATGTTACCGGGGGCTCTTGGGTTTCCGATGGAGCAGATTCTGCTGTAGAATATAATCTTTCTGGTACTTCTGTTACTGGCGGAACAGATTTAAGATCTTCTTATCTTGTATCTACAGGTAGTCAGAGTTTAACCGTTGATCTAAGAGATGGTGATTTTAAATTTCAATTAGAAAGAGATAGTTTTACTGCAACTCCTAAAACTTTTACTCTAGTTGTAACTGCTAAAAATAACAATGATAAAATACTAGCTGCCTTAGATTGGGAAGAGATAACTTGATTGAATACATTTTTCAATCTTTATAAATAAATAATACCCACTAAAAATAATTTTATATTCTAATGGAAAAAACAGCTGTTGTGGCCTGGGGCAGAGCCAATCCGCCCACAATAGGTCATCAAAAATTATTTGATAAAACTATAGAACACGCCAAAGAAGTGGGCGGTGTCCCCCATATCTACGTTTCGCATTCGCAAGATAGTAAAAAAAATCCACTTTCTGCTTCGGAAAAAGTAGGTTTAATTAAAAAAGCCTATAAAGAACACAGTAATCTTAGTGTTCGTTCCTCTACTAAAGAAACTCCTAGTTTACCTGATATTGCAAAAAAACTACACAACGAAGGATACCATCATTTACATGTAGTGGCTGGTTCTGATAGAGTACAACAATATCATGATTTATTACACAAGTATAATGGTAAAGAGGGACATTATAATTTTAAATCTATAAAAGTAGTATCTGCTGGGCACAGGGATCCGGATGCTGAAGGAACAGAAGGTATGTCTGGATCTAAATTAAGATCCCATGCCATTGCCGGTGAGAAAGAAAAATTCAAAAGTGGAATAATGCATGGTTTGTCTGACAAAGATAAAGAAAATGTCTACAATAAAGTAAGAGCATCACTTAAAGAAGATTACGAAAATTCAAATCGTTTTGATTGGGGAACACCTGGCGGCACCAAATATATGCTTAACATGATGCCCTATGGAAAAATTGTTTGTCCTGAGGGCGAATACTGGTGTAATACGGAAGGTAAATGTAAACCTATAGATATGAAAAAAGAAATGAGTATAAGAGAACAATATGTGCTAGGACACATTTATAAATTGGGCGAAATTATAGAAACATTGGATGGATTAGAGGGCGAGATAGTATACAGAGGATCAAACTATATCACATTACAATTAGAAAATAAATCTACAATAAAACGTTGGATTACAGATATAAATGAAGAAAAATATAAAACCAAAACTGGCGCACTTAAACAAAGACCAAGTGTTAAAAACTACTCAGATGTAAATAAGAAAAATGCTCCCAAGGGAGTAGTCTCGCCCTCTGCTGTTAAAAAGAATCAAGATAAAGCAAAAGAATTAGTAAAGAAAAATCCAGATGATCCAAGCCTACTTCAACAATGGTCGACTGATAAAGGCGTAAAAACTAAACCTTCTGTATATACCAAAGCTTACAGAGAAAGACATGGATTAAAATCTGAATCAAATGTTCCTTATTTACTAATGTCCCCCGGACAAAAACAACAATTACAAGAAACAAATAATCAATTAGAATATGGTGGATACAAAACTAAGAATTTTGATATCAGCCCAGAAGCAAGAAACAAATTTACAGATTTAATAGATAAAATAGGTCCCTATGAGGCACCTCCGGGCCCGAATGAACCGGTGATAGCAAAGATACAAGCAGGAATCACAATGAAACCTGAAAATATTAGACATATGCAATTTAGGCAATACACGGAGTTATAATGAATCCTTTATTAGTAGCATTACAAAAAACGCTTGGCGATACTTTTAATTTTTATTTAAAAGCGCAATATTATCATTGGAATGTCGAAGGTGTATATTTTTATTCCTTACATAAATTTTTTGGTGAAATTTACGAGGATGCGCAGGGCGCAACTGATACGATTGCTGAACTAATAAGAACACTTGATGCACCGGCACCTGGGCATAAAGAAAGCTCCATGTTATCTAGTATTATGTCAGATGGCATTGTTTCAGATGGAAAAACTATGGCTGCTAATCTTGAAGCCGATAATAATCTTGTTATCATTTCTTTAATGACTGCATATAAAATAGCAGAAGAACAAGGTGAAATAGGTATTTCTAATGCTCTACAAGATAGAATTACAATTCATCAGAAGAACGGTTGGATGTTAAGAGCTACCGCAAAATGAATAAAGTTCATGTAGATCACGAATTATTAAAAAACGCTATTAAAGCTACTGATAATTATCTTGGCGTATTAAAAGATTCACGTAAAAGTGGAACTGAACAACAAATCCATGATTTTACGCAGCATTATACAAATGCATATACAGCACTTAAAGCACTAAATGCCATTGATGACCATGAAACCTATATGAAAGAGCACGTGGGTGAAATGATTAAAAATGCCAAGGATGAAGATATTTCTTTAGCAGACGAACCCTATGCCCATGTTCCAAAAGGACCAGGTGAAACAGATGAATCAGTGAAAACGAACGAAGAATATCTTGATGAATCGGCAGAAGCGGCATTAAAAAATAAGGCATCTAAATCTGGTGTATCTTTGGGGACACTAAGAAAAGTATTTAATCGAGGTGTTGCTGCATGGAGAACATCTCATAGGCCAGGAACAACTCCGGTACAATGGGGATTAGCAAGAGTAAATTCATATATTATGAAAGGCAAAACTTATCATACCGCTGATAAAGATTTACGCGAGGATAATTTATCCTTCAAATCTTTTAATGATGAAATAACAGAAGATCAGTTTAATGATATCGTGGAGAATTTAGAGTGGCATGATATTGTTGAATTTTATAACGATGATGAAGTAGAATTTGAAGGCAATGCTCTGGAAAATGTTGATGAAAAAATCTCACCTATGTCCAGAATACAACGTAGAATGAGATTTGCTAGGACTGCCAATAAGCGTAACGTAGCAAAATCTATAAAATTACGAAGAGCATCTGATATTAAAACACTACAAACCAGAGCAAGTAAAGCAGCCAGAAGAGCATTGATGAATCGTTATCTTAGGGGCAGAAATAAGTCAAATCTGTCTGCTCAGGAAAAAGATCAGATTGAGACACAAGTAAATAGAATGGCTGCTCTACAGGCGAACCTTGCCGTAAAAATGCTTCCTAAAATAAGAGAAATCGAAAAGAGAAGATTAGCAAAATCTTAAGAGGTCTAGGTACAATGAAATCATTTTTTAAATTAAGAGAAGAATTGGGTTCATGCTGCGATGAATGCGAGGATGATTCTTTGTATGGTTCAGTAGAAGAAGATTTTGAACCAACAGGCGAAGAGCAGTATGAAGATTGGGAAGATAGTATTGAAGAAGGCAATGGATTGTGGGCAAATATTCATGCAAAAAGACAAAGAATTAAAGCTGGATCGGGCGAACATATGCGAGAACCAGGAAGTAAAGGTGCACCAACTACCGCAGCATTAAAAAGAGCTGCTGAATCAGTTCAAGAGGCTACTTATACTTATAAACCCTTTGGTGGTTCATTAAAATATAATAGAACAACAACTGGTCATGAGGTGGTTGGTACAACAAATGATGAACAAAATCGCAAGGGCGCCAATATTCTTAAACATAAAAATGGTGGATACTTTGCAGCATCTGGTTCATCAACACGACAAGAAGGCGACATTCATAAAACGCCCGAAGAAGCAGCTAAAGCATTCCATGCAAAACGAAAAGAAAAATTAGTTGAAGCCGAGACACCTTTATCCTACATACTAAAAAATCCTGGTAAAAAATTACCCATGCATCTAGATCCAAATAGACCATTTGATCCAGATATGCCCAGGAAAAATCCAGTGGCCAAAGCAGGCAAATATGGGCAAGGTTTCTCTATAGCAAAACACTTGGCCAAACAGGGCATGGCCAGTGTAAATAAACAAAAAATTAAAGAAACACATGATCAGGAATATCAAGCATCATATAGTGATAATAATATGGAATCATTACGAAACTGGAAAAATGAAGTCCCCGCACAATATGCTGAGCATTTAATGAAAACATTTGGTGCCCCCGATTATGCTACTAACGATTTCGTAATCTGGAAAAATACCGATGGATTTAAGCGTATAGAAATAAAAGATGAATATGTAATGCATACTAGTCCAGAACCTCATTACGATTATTGTTATAGTTTTATTGATCTTAAAGTCCCACATACTTTAGCCACATCATTGGCTGATTGCAGTGAAAGTATTCTCATTGATTTTCTTAAAAACGAGGTGGGGGCAAGATGCGCTAGTTTAGCAGCAAATGCCGTGACTTTAAATTTTGTAATGGATGTGGTTGCAGGTAGAACTAAACCCACTAAAGAAGAATACGAATCAAGAATAATGAAAATGCATAATGCATTTGATCAGGGTAAAACTTTTGAAATAGATTGGTGGCCAGACGAAAGCCATGATACTGATCCAAACAATTCTTATTATGCTGAAGATACTGACAATTTGAAAGAAGCTAAAAATCTTGCACAACAGGCAGCTATTGCTATAGCCATGAAAAAAGCAGGCAAAAAACCTAAGAATGTTGACGAAGCCAAGTATCAAAAATTATCTTCTCGACAAAAATTTACTAATTCTTTGGCACGTGCAGGCTATGATGTAAATGCCAGCTCAAAACGAATACAAGATCTTTTAGCCAAACAAAAGAAAGAGCGTGAAGAAAGAGAAAAGCAAAGTGTGGCGGAAGGCGATAGTGGAGCAAAATATAAAGTTAAATCTATTGGTAAAGATAGTAAAGGTGATTATTATATGAGCCCAAGTACTGGTAAAAAAGTATATAAGTCAGGAGTGAACAAAGGCGATCACGAAAATCCTAAAACAGGAGAGATTAAAAAACGTGTGGCGGAAGGCTCATTAACAGAGATGGATAAAAGCAGCCCGCAACCAGGTCGTGATGGTAAGGTTAGCCATAAAACTTACGGTAGTCGTGACAACTACAAACTGGGTGATCCAGAAAGAATGGCGAAACAAGTATCTGCAGAAAAAGCCAAAAAAGATGCTCTTGACATTTTGAAGAAGCAAGGTGTGGC
>Ga0214923_10002760_pt1 | contig 22813 bp, 20 predicted proteins | sample LL1510_MetaG_FD_177993 | JGI IMG/M metagenome (GOLD analysis project Ga0214923, IMG submission 177993) | Freshwater microbial communities from Lake Lanier, Atlanta, Georgia, United States - LL-1510 | ecosystem: Environmental > Aquatic > Freshwater > Lake | place: USA: Georgia | collected...
CTCTTTGGAAGCTGAGCCCTTACTAAATGCCTTTAAGAGTCCCACTTTCTTTGCTCTGTCGGCGTCAGTGGCCTGTTTAGTGGGTTGAGCCTTCGCCGTTTCTTTGGGTGGTTGTAATTGAGGCGGACTTGCCTCTTTGGGTTTGGATTGTGGCAGAATGATCTGAGCTTTTTCCTCTTTTCGAGGAAGATCTTTCCGTCCGGCTTCTCCTTCGGGCCCAATAAATGGACCGCCTTTACCCATTACCGACCCCCCTTGTTTAGATTCTTCCCCTTTTGCGATAAGACCATCTTTGGAAGAAGGGATCTTAGGTCGTTTTTTTATAACAATTTTCTGAAATCGCTCTGGGATTTCATCAATTGTGACTGGGACAGGTTTCGGCAAGAAGCTTAATCCCACTATCATTAATAAAAATAAAAGAACTGAACCGATGGCGGTTCGAATCAGCAGCGGATCTTTCTCCATGAATGGAGGGGGCTTAATTCGCGGAGCTGGTTTTACGTACAGCATGAAGAAGTTGACATTACCAATCGCAAGCTTGGCAAAGTCGTCTTGCTGGAGTCTTAGCGTGTAGTAATCCGCTTGCTGTTTAACAAACTTTTCGCTTTTGAGATCCCCAACACTGTAAATCTTATCTCTTGAACGGACTGTGCCCGTCATTTTTTCAGTAAAGGCAAGAGTCGCACTGCCGTCTTCATTCATGTTAACGAGTGGAAATTCATCACTGATACCAACACTCGGGATGATGTACTCGTTTCGAGGGCTCTCCCCCACCGTAATCTGAGATTCATTATAATAATTTGAAACATCTAAAATATGATCGCCCCACAATACCGTGAGCTCGAGTTCACGTGCATGTTCGGGAACATCAAAAGCCTTTTCCAGATCTTCCGGCAGAATATCTTCGTCCGAGGTTCTGACACGTCTATCGGAAATACGACGTTCAAGGCTTGTAATATCGAAGGTTCGTCTGTCGCCGCGTCTTCGCTCGCCAACTCTTCTTTCCTCATCCTCAACCTCAACCTCTGGACGCATTTGCTCGGCGGTCTTTGATTCTTCATACCGACGATCACCTTGACGACGTTCTTCCAATCGCTTTTCTTCAGGAAAAGCGTCTGCTTTTCGTCTGTCTGGCCCACGTCGATCCATCTTGTCGACGAGGGAACGATCCATGTCTACTTGGGTAGCAACCCCCTCAGCTCCTTCGATCGATTCAAAAGTGATCGGAGCAGTGGGGATGCCAGTCCCTTTTTCAATTTTCAAATCAGAAAAACCTAAGCGAATAGTGTCACCAAAATTCAGCTTCTCTTCTAAAACTTTTTTCCCGTTTACAAAAGTGCCGTGGCTGCTCGCCAGATCAGTAATAACAATTGAGTTTCCCTTGACCTCTATTAAGGCATGAATTCGTGAAACTCTCGGATCATCGATTCGGAGATCCGCTGACAGAACTCGTCCTAATACAATTTTATCTTTCACAAACTCCGAGCTGTGAACCACTTTACCATCGGCAAGGGTATCTAATCGAATGGGAATTGCTTTTGCGTCCATGGTTCTTCTCTATTTTAACAAGCGAGAGGAATCGATTACTTCTGCATCGAAATTTTCTCGCATGCGAATAATGCTTTTGCCCTTCACCTGTTTAATATTTGAGATGTAGGCCCCCGAGGGTTTGTTATAAAGCCCCTCAATGCCAGTTCCCTCAAAGTCGTAGGAAGTTTTCTTTTTGTATTTTACGACTGTTCCGTCTGGTCTTTTTTCGATGATGAAATCCCCTTCTTCCGTCTTCCCCACAGGGCGCGACGAATTTGATGAAGGGGCTTTCTTGGGTGTTCCTGCAAAAGCAGCAGTCACCAGGAAAGCACTCACCCCAAAAATAAACCAACGAATAGCCATCAAAAAAACTCCTATGAATCCTCTGGAGTCTTATCGCCAGGTTTTCATGATTTCATGAGCGCGACCGGTTTCCTTTCCTCCGCGCTGGATGTAACGAAGCATTATCTGAGCAGCCTGTTCTCTTCGCTTTAAACTATTTCCTAACAGGACCGCATAGTTAAATAAGGCCTGAGTTGCATTTGGGTTGTCCGAAATAAATTGGTCATAAACTTTGGCGGCTTTTTCCGGCTCATTAACCCCCTCAAAGGAAAGGCCTAACCCCAGGACCGCATCTTCATTATTGGGGCTGAGCTCTACCGCTTTTTCAAAAAGGGAGAGGGCATCTTTAAAGCCATATCCCTCGAGATACAAACTTCCCAAATTAATCAGCGCACTCGGATGAGAAGGCGGTTGCTGAGTTGCTTTCTCAAAGAACCCTATGGCTTGAACTCGATTCTTATCTTGAAGAGCAAGCATTCCTAAGTTGTTGTCGATAAGACCTGTCCAAGGGAAGGCCTTATCTTTTTCTAATTGATCAAGGAAGTATTGGGCCAAGTCCTTCTTGCCCTGTTTCAGGTATTCGGAAGCTAAAAGGAATACAGCCCTTTTTTCTTCAGGATATCGAATAAGATATTTTTTGATAAGCCCCTGAGTCTGACCCGCTTTCCCGGCGGAGACCCTTCGAACCAAAGTCTCTAAGGCATCTTCAGGTTTTTCAAAATTTAATTCCTCAGCAGATGTTTTCCCAGATTCTACGAGGGGACCATAACTCCAGTACTTCGCTTTTGGAAAAACGCCTGTGACTTGGGCCGATTTACCGGATTTGTCGCGGCACTTATCCGCATAGGAACTTGCCACTTTAAATTCGCTCGCTCGCTTTGCACAAACCTCCCAGATTTCTTTTCCTGCTTTTTCAATCGGCAGAATATCTTTTTCTTCAATAGCCTTGAGAGCTCCCTCTAGCTCGGCCTTTTCTTCGGGCTTATAAGCTTTAGGAATCTTCACTGCTCGAAAAGCTGAAGCAAGCTCCTGATACGCTTCGCCCTTTTCGTAGAGCGCAGCTACGCCCCATTCGGGAACCCCGAACTCGACCACTTTGTCATAAGAATCAGACAGCTTGAGAAGCGCCTTCTGTTTTTTCTTTAAAAGAGAAACAAAAGCATCTGGAGGAAATCGCAATTTTATTTTTTGATATTTTTCTCTCTCGGGCTTCACGGCTCCGAATTCAACTTCTGCCAGATAAAGGCTGGCCAGCCCCAAGCTCGATTTCTTCTTATTATCTACTTGAGATCGAATTTCCTTAACCAGCGCATCTTTTTCAGATGTTTTGCCGGCTCGCTCAAAAATCCTTGCGAGTTCTGCCAGAATCTTTACCCTATCATCCTGACTTTTAGCCTCTTTGGCTAGCTCACGATAGATAGTCTTTACTTTGTCCAAATTTCCCTCTTTTCGATAAATCTTGGACTGACTAATTCGGACAGCTCTTTTCTCGTCCTGCCCAACGCCAGGCTCTTTGAGATACTCATCGTAAAATTTGAGAGCCTCTTTGTTTTTTTCTAGCAACTCGGAGAAGACGGCCGCGTTATAAAGCGCCTTTTTGGATTCTTTTTCCTTGGGAAATTTCTCTACATACTCGGCATAAAACCGTTGGGCCTGCTCGAAATCGTAGACTTTTTCCGCGGACTTGGCGATTGAGAGTATCATTCTTCCGGCGAAGTCGCTCTTCGGGAATTTAGAAACAAAAACCCGAGCCATCTCGGTTGCTTTTTCTTGATTTTCTCCCTTTTCGTAACTCACGAAGGAGTTGTAGAGCGCTTTCTCTGCCAAATCCGACTTTGGATTTGCCTGGTAAAATCGGAAGTAGGCGTCTCCAGCTTCTGTCCATTTATTTTCTTTTTCCAGCGATTCAATCTGCTTGAAGTCCACCTCGCCCATGATCTGCTTCATTTCAGTTTTAAATTCAGAATCTCCCAAGTTAGCCTGTTCATAGAAAAGTTGGGCTTGGCGAGTAAGGCCCGAATAATCCTTACGGATGTTGTACATATCCAACACGAGATGTGCTGCGGTAGCTGCTGTTCGATGTTTCGGATTATTTTTTACAATCCCTAAAAACACCTCATTAGCTTTATCGAAATGATTTTTTTGATAATAAATAGTACCCGTTCTAAAAGTTACATCGGCGACATTTTCGCCTTTTGGAAACTCCTGCGCATATATTTTTGCAATCTCAATAAACTTCTCTTCCGGCTCTGTGAGATCTTTCGGAGTGATATCTACCTTTTTGGCTTCTTCCTTAGTGTACTTAGTTATTTTGGTGTCTTTCGAGGTGAGGTGTTCAACCGATAAGACGGCGTTATAAATTGCCTCTTCACTCATTTTATCTTTGGGCGGTAATCCCGAAGCCATCAAATAAGAGTCACTCGCTTCCATCCATCGGGATTGAGCATAAAGCGCTTCCCCCCTAAAGAAAGCGATTTTCTTTTTGCTTGGCAGAGACGGGAAGTTTTTTAAAAGGCTTGAATATAATTTGATGGCAGCTTCATAGTGTCCTTTGTCGCTGCTTTTTTGACCAGTCTGATGGTGAAAGAAGGCCGCTTTTTCAGCTTCGCCAGAAATCAGATCTAAAGCCTCTTTCTTTTCTGACTGCTTATCCTCGGGAAAGCTCTTGGCCCATTCCGACTGTTCATTAAATTTCTCCACGAGCTCAACCAACTTGTTGGCTCCCCCTTTTGATTTGCCTAATCTCGCTTCGGATTCGTAGAGGCCCAAATACCACTTGGGGGCCTCTGGGGCATCGCCAAATTCTTTAATGAGCCGCGAGTATGCTTTAATTGCGGCTTCATCTTGAGCCTTGGAACTAAAGACTTGAGCCAGTAATTTTAGATTGTCCAAAGCTTTTGATTTTCCCTGGGCTTTCGTGAAGAAATCAATCGCATCATCCACTTCCCCGGTGTCACCGTAAAAAACAACCAGATCTCTAAGCGCTTGCTCACGCAAGCTGAACTTCGCTTTTTCTGGACTTGAACCTAGGCTGAGGATCAGAGCCTTCATATCTTTGACAGCCTGTTTAGCTCCTCCGGAGTTGAGTTCGACCCAAGCAAGTTTGTACCGAGCATAATCTTTGAGACTCGAATCTCTTTTGACCAGAATTTGGTAATAACTTTTTGCTTCTTTAAACTTGTTTTTATCAAAGTAGGTATCAGCTAGATAAACTGCTGCATCGTCGAATTTCTTGCTTTGAGGAAACTCTTTGACCACTCTTTCGAGATATTTCAGGCCTTTCTTTTCATTCTTTCCTTCCATTTCCACAAACCCTATAAAGTAAACCACTTCGTCAATTTTGGGATGCTTTGGAAAATCTTTTTCTAGCTGATAAAACACCTTCAGGGCATCCTTCAGGTAATTCATCGAGCGACTATTATCCAACTTCGGGGGTATTCCCCCCTTTTTTCCTTCGGCTTGGGCCTTTTCGTAATCAAGATACTGTTGGTTGTAGACTTGAGACTCGCGATAACTGAATTCCATGTATTTTTCTACATACAGTTGCCCCAACTGAAGCAATACATTATCTCGATTTGTTTTAGCCCCTGAATCAAGCTCTTGTCTCAAAAGCTTAATCGCTTCGTCTCGCTTTTCTGTTAGGAATGTTTCTTTCGCAAACAGAAAGTCCTGGGCAGACATCGAGGGAGTTTTGAGTTTGGACTTTTTGCCCGTGATCTCGGCCCTTGCGCTTTTATAAGAAAAGGTTTTTTCAGGAACCGCGACTCGAGTCTGTTCCGGCAGATCAAAGTTTTTATAGTCATCGTTTTCAGCCAACACACCGATCTGATTAAAAGTGCTGACGACGAGAAAAGAAATGAAATGCTTTTTAGTTAACACAGGAGCTCTCCGTTGTGTAAATGTAAGTTCCTAATTCATCTTCCCAATACTCCCCATTAAAGGGCCAAAAATGATAGGCTTCGGAAACATTTGTTTCCACGTCGGTGACTCGTTTTGAAGGAAGCCCTGCTTGGCTCTCAATAAGTTCTTTTTCTCCGGTAACAACTTCCACTTTAAGATAGTTCGCTTGCTCTCGCTGCTGGAGAAGTTCATTCAGTTTTCGCCTGTGGATATTTTTGATTGTCTGTCCCGTTTCTCGGGAAATCACCTCTTTTAGATTTTCCACTTGGCTGATCATTCTCTGGATTTGTTCATTTTTTGAGCTTTTCGAAAGGGTTGCTCTTTCTTCTGCCAGATTTTCCAAAATTTTCATGTTTTTTTGGATCCCCTGATCTCGGCCGATCACGCTCATAAACGCTCGATTGAGGCCTTTTCGCTCTTTGTAGGCTCTAAAGAACGAGTCACCAGAGCCCAAAGAAGCTGCCTCTTTTTCCATGGATTGTATAATGGGATCATAAATTCTAAAAAACGAGGCGAGATCCTTTCTCATTTCATCGTATTTACATAAACGATGTAGGATGGTGGCTCTCAGTAGATAGGCCTCCCCCACCAAGTCCTCTTTATAAAAAGGTGAAGTAATGGTCTGCAAATTCCCCAAGGAAACAGTAGCATCATTCATTTTCATGAGCGGCCAACTGGCTTCTAAAAGAACATCTATCCAATAAGGGGATGAACTTAAAAACTTGGAATAAAGCTCAACTGATTTTTCTATTTCATCTGCTGAGTAAGCAGTTCGGGCCAGGTTTAATCTACCCAGTTCTTCCAGAGCGTAGAGATCCTTGTTACCACTCGTCGTAGAAACCACTTTTTCAAAATAATAAGCTGCGTCTTTGTAGTTTTTCTTCTTGGTAGAAATGATTCCAAGATAGTACTGCGCTTTCGGATAAAAAACCGATTGAGGTGACACTGACTTAAGAGCTGCCTCACCTTCCACATTCTTTCCCGCATTAAAGAGATAGACCCCTTCAGCGAAATGGGCATGACCTCCAACGGAACTCGGGATAAGCCTTTTATCCATCTTAGCAATGACGGCTCCAATTTTATCGACTAAGTCCATGCGGTCTGCAATCGTCACTGCATTCTTAATGGCTTTTTCATAAACTTCTCGAAACCGCTCGTCAGGATTCATAAGAACATTTCTAAAGGAAAGATAACTCGAATAGAAAAGCCCCTGCTCGAAGAAAGCTAGCCCTTGATAATACAAAGCTCTATTCCTGATATTCGCATCTGATGTTGAACTGATCGTTTGAGAAAGCGTCTCTAATGCTTTGTCATAATTTTCAGATTCGAAATAGCGACGCCCTTGCTCCAATAAACTTGTTTTTGAGTTTTCAGCATGACCCAACTGAAAGCTGATTAGGAGGGCTAAGACCCCATATTTTAAGTATTGGTGACTCATGATTCGGACCCCGTGTTTTGTATTTGAAAACTAATTACTGAAACTATCTACAGCGGCATTTTTGGCAGCCAGAAGCTTAGTGAAAGCCCAACAGCATAGTTGTTACGAAATGTTGGGGTTCTTTCTTGAGTTGTCGGATTGATCGTCTGCTCAGTGTACATGTAATCTCGGAGCTCAAGCTTCATGGAAAACCATTCGCGGAAATAAACTCGCATACCGACAGCAGGATAAAAAGTGAAGTAACTATCGGTTTCCGTTTTAGCTATCCCACCCCCTAAACCAAAATAGGGTTCTATGTAGGCGATAAATTTCGAAAGAGTTGCCATCTTTCCGTAGATGGGCGTCAGCTGAATCCCGGTTGTTAGAAAATAAATAATCCTTTGGGGATCTGGCCGCAGCTTTGTTCCCGATGCTTCGTTAATATCGTCTGTGAAACTGGTAAAAAAGTTTTTTGAAAATGTGAAATTGACTGGCTCCAAAGCAAACCAATCTTTTAAGTGAAGAGAGTAACTGCCCCCGGTGGTCATCGTTCTACGAACAGTTCCAAACGGAATTCCTCCAAAGTTTAGAGGCGTGATTTCATGCCTCCACTCTTTCCGCGTAAACTTTCTTTGAATCACTAAAACTTCTTCATTAGGAATGGAACCGATCTCCGAAAGCTGCTTTTCAATTTCTGTTGTTTCCGCAGCAAAGCCCGTCAGAGCAGTTAGAAGGACAAGGACTAAAAGATTTAGAATTGGGGCTGTTTTCATGAGGGGCTAAACAGGAAGTTGTTGTCTAATCAGTATAGCCCCGAAACTTTTAGATATCCACAACTTAGCAGCTAATCCACTGCGCACCGCAAAAGAAAACGCGGCTAGTCACCATTAAAAGCCTTAAGGGAGATGGATTTCATAGCTTTCCAGAATTTGGTTATCCTGCACCAACTGAGCTTGACACTGCGCCTTCAGCAATTGCAACTGCTCCATTAGATATTCTCCACTGGAAGCGACATCAGTGCTTCTAAAAGTGCCACAGCGAGGAAACGGGATAGGGTGGCAAGTAATATCAATCTTTAAAGGGTGTTCGTAAAAGCGAACATCGTCACCCAAGCCCTCTTTTTGGTTTTCAACCGAAATCGCATTTCCTTCAAAATGAAGAAACCCGCAGCGATCTACCCGAGGGGCCTTCATCAGAAAAACACTGTTGCCCTCGTCCAATGATAGCAACGCTGGATTCTGTTCTCCAAAACTCAATAGCTCAATCAGGGATTTGGAAGGTCCTTTGGGATCCTCCCCTCGAATTTCAAATTTATAAGTTGCTTTAAAAAGAGGGGGTAAGACCACTTGAGCAGTCACTAGATTTGATAGTGCTGAGCCACAGATTAAAAGAGTTTTTAAGTTTTTCATGCCCCCGGAGTGAGCAAAATCCGTACCGAACCTCGTCCCTCTTGATTTTCACCATTCTTTCAGGTTACAGTGAGCCCAGATGATGCTTTTTTTGTTCGCCCACTCCACAAATCAGACCAACCTAGTTGATTCCCGGTGATGTTTTTGCAACCTTCTAAATTGCTTTTTTCATGAATCCGATTGTTGTCACTCTTCCGGATGGATCCAAACGCCATTTTGACGGCGTCGTTACACCGTCAAAAGTTGCAGCAAGCATTGGAAAAAGACTCGAAGAAGCTGCCATTGCAGCGAAAGTCGATGGAAAAGAGTGGGATTTAAATCGACCGATTGAGAAGGATTCCCAAGTCGCTATCATTACCAAAGATTCTCCCGAAGGCTTAGAAGTCTTGAGGCATTCGACAGCCCACTTGCTAGCTCATGCAGTGAAGGAACTTTATCCGAAATCCCAAATTACCATCGGTCCTGTTATTGAAGATGGATTTTACTACGATATTGATTTTCCGGAACCCATCACCCCTGAAGATCTTCCAAAAATCGAAAAGAAAATGACTGAAATTGCTGGACGAGGGCTGGAAGTCACTCGCCAGGAAATTCCTCGAGAAAAGGCTGTCGGTCTTTTCCAGGCCATGGGCGAAAACTATAAAGCTGAACTCATCGCCGGATTCCCAGCGAATGAAATCGTTTCGGCGTACACTCAAGGCGAATTCACTGATCTTTGCCGAGGTCCCCACGTCCCCAGTTTAAAGAAACTTGGAAAATTCAAACTGCTTTCTCTGGCAGGTGCCTATTGGCGTGGAAACGAAAACAACAAGATGCTCACCCGCATCTATGGAACTGCTTTTCCTACCCAAAAAGAGCTAGATGAGCATTTGCATCGGCTCGAGGAAGCTCGGAAGCGAGATCACCGAAAGCTCGGACCTGAGCTTGGGTTATTTACTTTTTTACCGATTGCCCCTGCGATGCCGTTCTACCTTCCAAAAGGTGCTTGGCTCTTTAACGCCTTAGCGGACTTCATGAGAAAAGAGACCAAGTCGCTGGGATTTGAAGAAGTGATTTGCCCGCAGCTCATGACTGCCGATCTTTGGAAAACCAGCGGCCATTGGGACCATTACCGAGACAACATGTTCGTGATGGAACATAAAGAGCGGGATACGCTTTGCTTAAAACCCATGAATTGCCCGGGGCATGCAGCTCTTTTTGCAACGACCAAAAGAAGCTACCGCGAACTACCACTTCGATTCTCTGAATATTCGAAACTTCATCGAGATGAAAGAGCGGGAGTTACTCACGGAATCTTAAGGACCCGCACTTTTAGCCAGGATGACGGCCATATTTTCTGTGCAGAATCCCAAATTGGAGAAGAAGCTCTAAAAGGCATTGCTTTTACTTTTCGTATTTACGATCTTTTTGGCTTCAATGAAGTGGATTTAAAACTCGCCACCCGGCCAGAAAAATTTCTAGGAACTCCCGAAACTTGGGATAAAGCAGAAAAAGCTCTTCAAGATAGTCTCGAGTCCTTTGGTCGTCCTTTTACCATCGCAAAAGGCGAAGGCGCATTCTACGGACCCAAGATTGAATTCCATATTAAGGATAGTTTGAAACGAACCTGGCAGTGCGGAACCATCCAATTAGACTTTGGTCTTCCGGATCGTTTCCAATTAGAGTTCACCGATTCTGACGGAAAAGCGCATCGCCCCGTCATGATTCATAGAGCGGTTTTAGGAAGTATTGAAAGATTCTTTGGCATTTTAGTCGAACATCATAATGGACATTTTCCATTCTGGATTAGCCCAGTACAAGCGACAGTTCTTAATGTCACAAGCGATCAAGAATCCTACGTAAAAGAAGTCGCTCAGACTTTAAGAAGTTGGGGCTTACGAGTCGAAGAAGATTTAAGAAACGAAAAGCTCGGATACAAAATTCGAGAAGCTCAAATGCAAAAAGTTCCTCTCATGTTGGTGCTGGGGAATAAAGAAAAAGATTCTCGAACTCTCTCAGTTCGAAAACACACAGGGGAAACCCTAAATGACTTAACACTAGAAGCGTTTAAAAAAGAAATTGAACCGCTTCTATTACCAGGAGGAGTAAACCATTAATCCAAGAGATAACCGTTCCGGTGGAGACAATATCCGTATCAACCATAGAATTCGCGCGCCGCAAGTTCGCTTGATTGGGGCCGATGGAGCCCAGCTGGGGGTCATGGATACGAGAAAAGCTTTGGAGCTTGCGATGAGTGCGGGACTCGATCTTGCGGAGATATCCCCGACATCAAGCCCCCCCGTCTGTAAGATCCTGGATTATGGAAAGTACAAGTACCAGCAAAAGAAGAAAGCCCAACAATCTAAGAAAAATCAAGTAGTTACGGTACTAAAAGAAGTTCAGTTCCGACCCCATACCGGGACTCATGACATCGAGTACAAAGTAAAACACGTCAAAGAATTCTTAGAAGATGGTAATAAAGTGAAGGTTTCTATCCGTTTTCGAGGTCGAGAAATCGCTCATTCTGATTTAGGTTACGCTTTGATTAAGCAAATCGTTGACATGGTGGGTTCCTTGGGTATTGTTGAGCAAAATTCAAAGATGGAAGGGAAAGCTTTATCTTTGATTTTCGCACCGGCTGGAAAGCCGGCAGTGAAAAAAGGCGCAAAACCCGCTGGTTCCGGTGAAGGTGAAGGAGAGAAAAAATCTCCTGAGGCTCCCGTAAAACAAGCAGAAAGTGCTGTAAAGTCGTAAGGTTAGTAGGATAAGGAAGTAGGATTTATGCCGAAGTTAAAAACAGTATCGGGAGCTAAGAAACGATTTAAGCTAACCGGCTCTGGTCGAGTGAAAAGAGCCCGTGCTTTTGGTAACCACATTTTGGAGCATAAATCTGCAAAGCGTGGTCGACGCTTGCGCCAAATGGGAATGGTCCATCCAAGTGATCTACATCAGGTCAAAAGGATGTTGTTGGCTTAACATTTAGTTGAAGTAGGAAGTAGGAAGATATGCCAAGAGTTAAGCGCGGTCCTGCCGGACGCAATAAGAGAAAAAAGTTAAGGCAGAGAACCGAAGGTTTTTATGGTAGTGCTCGTAAAACCGTCAAAGTAGCGCGTGAATACGCCAATCGAGCTGATCGGTATGCTTACCGAGATCGTAAGACTCTGAAGCGAGAAATGCGTTATCTTTGGCAGATTCGTCTAAACGCCGCTTGCAGGCTACACAATCTGAGCTATTCAAAGTTTATTTCTGCTCTAAAGAAATCCAATGTTGAACTCGATAGAAAAGTTCTCGCGGACTTGGCTGTTCGACATCCTGAAGATTTCTCTCAGCTTGTGGCGCTTGTGCGGCCGCAAGCTGCATGAACGATAACTTAGAATCCATTTTATCTGAGGCGAAAAACACCGTCTCTGCTGCGCCTTCTAAGGAAGAGCTAGAGCGCCTTCGCGTCCACTACGTGGGCAAGAAAGGCGTGATCACCGGCCTTCTTCACCAATTGAAGGATTTGCCTGCAGAAAAGCGCAAAGAGATGGGAGCAAAGCTCAACGACGTCAAAACTAACGTTGAAAAAGTATTGAAGCTTCGCCAATCAGAGCTCGGCCGAAAAGAGCTTGAAGAGCAACTTTCGAAAGCTCCCGCTTTGGATCTTTCTTTACCCGGGCAATTTTCAACTTCCTCTGGCTCGCTTCATCCAGTCACTCGGGTGATGGAAGAATTCATCCAGATCATGAAACGCATTGGGTTTTCAGTAGCTACTGGCCCAGAAGTCGAGCTGGATTATTACAATTTTGAAGCTCTCAATACGCCTGAACATCACCCTGCCAGGGATATGCAGGATACTTTTTATATTGAGCCGCCTGTTCTTCTTCGCTCGCACACTTCTCCTGTGCAAATCCGAGCAATGAAAAACAAAAAGCCACCTTTGCAGATTATTGCTCCAGGAAAAGTTTATCGCTCTGACTATGATATGACGCACGTTCCGATGTTTCATCAAATCGAAGGTTTGATGGTAGATGAGCATATCTCTTTTGCTGAGTTGAAAGGCGTTCTTCATTATTTAGTGAAGGATCTTTTTGGAGCACGCCCTCTACGATTTCGCCCCAGTTATTTTCCCTTCACTGAGCCCAGTGCGGAAGTGGATATGCAGTGTATTTCCTGCCGAGGCTCTGGAAAAGACTGTCGTGTTTGCAAATCCACGGGTTGGTTAGAGATTGGTGGTTGTGGGATGGTTCACCCCAACGTCTTTAGGCATGTGGGTTATGATCCAGATCAAGTGAGCGGTTTCGCTTTCGGCATGGGAATGGAAAGAATTGCGATGCTGAAATATGGCATCGATGACATCCGGTCTTTTTTTGAAAACGATTTAAGAATGCTGGAGCAGTTCTCATGCTAGTTTCTCTTAATTGGCTCAAAGAACACTTCGCAAAGACCGATATCAAAATCGATCCTCGAGAACTTGCTGATAAGTTAACCATGCGAGGAGTTCACGTCGCTGGAATCAAGCGCTCCAGTGGCACTCTAGCTAATGTCATCGTTGGAAAAATACTTCAAATTGAAAAACATCCCAATGCAGACCGACTCCGAGTAACCCAAGTTGTTTTTTCAGAGGAAGAAGGGGCCGAAAAACATCAAATAGTTTGCGGAGCCTCCAATATTGCTGAAGGCGATATTGTTCCGATTGCTCTTCCGGGTTGCGTTCTTCCAGGCGATTTTGCGATTAAGATTTCCACTATCAGGGGCGTTGAATCGCGAGGAATGATTTGCTCGGGAAAAGAGCTAGGTGTTTCTGAAGATAGTGAAGGGATTTTGCAACTTCCAAAACACGCGGCTCTTGGCCAACCCCTTTCAAAACTTTTGGGAGGCAACGGCGGAGCTGAAGATACGATTTTGGAGTTTGAACTTACCCCGAATCGCCACGACTGCATGAGTGTGATTGGGATTGCTCGAGAAGCAGCTCCTCTTTTGAAAACGGCTTTAAAAGAACCTAAACCTGCAAAATTCAAAGCTGGGGCTCACCGCACTTCTTCGATTATCAAAGTAGAAGTCGATGATGCAGCTCTTTGCCCGCGATATATTGCTCGGGTCATGGATGGATTAAAAGTCCAAGAGAGCCCAGACTGGATCAAAGAGCGTCTGGAAGCGGTTGGACTTAAACCTATCAACAATATCGTCGACGTTACCAACTACATCATGTTGGAGTACGGACAGCCCTTGCATGCTTTCGATTTGAGACGAATTGAGTCTGGTTCCATCCGAGTAGGAGCGGCTAAAGAACAACGTGATTTTACACTTCTCAATGGAGATACCGTTCAAATTGAGCCTGGCGATATTATTATTTGGGATGGTGAGCGTCCCATTGCTCTTGCAGGGATCATGGGCGGACTCAATTCTCAGATTGAAGAGGGTACGACTTCGATTGTTCTAGAAAGCGCGGCTTTTGATCCGATTCAAATTCGTCGTACCGCCAAACGCTTAGGGATTAGTTCTGAGTCCTCTAAACGGTTCGAAAAAGCTTCAGATCTGGCTGCCGTAGCTGCAGCTAGTGAAAAAGCCGCCATGATTTTGAGAGACAGCATGGGGGCCAATGTTTATCACCCGCCCATTGATACCAATGAGTACGGGGTTAAAGAACATGTGCTTGCAGTCGATATGCGCGAAGTCCGAAAAATAACCGGCCTTCCAAACCTGAGCGCCGAACACGCAGCTGATCTTTTAGACTCCATTGGCATTTCCTCTCACAAAAAATCACCCAATGTTTTGAGTGTCAGACTTCCCAGCTTTCGTCAGGATTTAAAATCGACGATTGATCTAGTGGAAGAAGTGGCTCGCTTAAACGGTTATGAGCACATTCCTCAAAACCTTCCGCTCTCAGTTGCCACTTACGATCGATTGGACGAAAGCAGTTTTGAGTTTGAGAATCGTGCACGACACATTCTTTTTAATTTAGGCCTGAAAGAAGCTATCAATTATTCATTTATCTCTGAGGAACTCTGCAAGAATTACGGGTTCTTAAAGGACAATCTGGTTCGCCTAAAGAATCCTATCAGCGAGGAAATGAAGGTTTTAAGAACAAGTTTGTTACCGGGCCTTCTTCAAAACTATCTCTACAACATCAATCGAAAAGCAGCTGATCTAAAACTTTTTGAAGTGGGTAATACGTTCTTTTTCGATCCCAATGAAGAGACAAAAGTTAAAGAAGTGCCGACTGTTGCCGGCCTTGTTTCTGGACATCATTTGAATCCCCATTGGAGTGGACAATCAAAAGAAGTCGATTTCTATTATGCCAAGGGATTGATTGAGATTTTAGTAAAGCAATTAACAACGGTTTATTTAAGTTTTGAACCTATCAATATCTCTCTTCTTCACCCTAAACGGAGTGCTCTGATAAAATTAGGGTTAAAGGAAGTAGGATTTGTCGGGGAAGTGCATCCTCACATCAAAGACAGTCTGTTAGAAACTTCAGAGCCGCTCGTGGTCTTTGAAATGAATTTGGAAGTCTTAAGAAAATATGCACGCTCGGGAGTTAGATACAAAACACCCTCAAAGTTCCCTGGAGTTGAGCTTGATTTGGCTTTTGTGGTGGAGCAAACGGTTTCCGCCCAAAGCCTTTTAGACAGCATCAAACATGCAGGTGGCCAACTCCTCAGCGACGTATCGGTATTTGATGTTTACCAAGGGGAACATATCCCCGCTAACAAGAAGTCGCTCGCTTTTAGACTCCATTTTCTGTCCTCTGAAAGAACGCTACAGGAAAATGAAGTGAATGCTTCGAAAGACAGTATCGTTAAGGCGCTGACGGATAAGTTTCAGGCACAGCTCCGAAGCTAGCCTTTCCTTGTTGTTTTAGCTTTTAAAATACTTATAATTTAATAAACTCACAGCATCGGCACCACAACTTCGGAGGCAACATGGAAGAAAAACGAGATTTTATTCTCCCTCAAGCATCAGAAAAGCTTTCCTACCGATTTATTTTAGATTCCGTAAAAGACAAAATGTTGAACCATCAAGAGCTTGAAGTGGAAGCCCAGGCTGTCGAAGAACCCGTTATTGAAGAAATTTGTGGAACACCGGCTCCAGAAAAGACTTCTCAGTTGGAATTGAGCACTGCAAGTTTAGAAATTGAAACGACTGAAGAAGAAGTCGTTGAAATGAAGTTGAAACCTTTGCCTCCAGGAAAAAAATATTTTCGAATTGGGGAAGTCTCCAACCTTCTTAAAGTAGAGCCTTATGTGCTTCGATATTGGGAAAGTGAATTCAAAACGATTAAGCCCGTAAAGGCTGGAAGTGGGCATCGCGTGTATTCTCGGAAAGATGTCGAAACACTCCAGGTGATTAAACATCTCCTTTATAATGAAAAATTTAGTATCAAAGGCGCTAAGAAGAAGCTCTCGGAAAAGAAAAAAGAAGTAAAAGCCGTGAACCAACCTGATACTAAGGCTCTTAAAGAAGTGGCTGCAGGTCTAAAAGAGCTGGTGAACTTCCTAAGAACTAACTCCCTTTAATAAACAGTAAAGGGCTGCGGGGGCTTCATCCCAGCTGGTTGATTGAAGGGGCTCCAAGGAATCACTTCTTGGTGAAGGTCCGGGCGGATATTTTCCCACTTTCCACCGTTAATCATTCCATCAATCCATTCTGCTAGAGAAACATCCAAGCTTTTTGTATTCCCTAAAGGATACTGAGTCAGCGTGTGCGCCCAGGACTCGGTAAAGAAAACCTTCTGGTACGGAGTATTCGTTCCAATCTGTGTATTGGCAGCCTGAATAATAATGTCGTGAACAACGTTTGCGTAATCGGGTGCTCCTAGGCCCACCGAAAAACCGGTCATCACATAGTCATTATAAGAATGAATGAGTCCAAACTTAATGTGAGGAAACTTACGACGATTGTAATCCAAGACTGCACCAAAGTTTTCAGCTGGCCGATTATTGTCGTCGACTGGAAAACCTTTGTAAGCATTCCAGTGTTTAAGAACTCGTGCGTACATGCTTTCGGAAACAAACGGTGTTTGAAACGGAGTACCAGCATCACTGAGGACATATTTTTCCGATTTGGGAAAAAGAACATCAAAATTTCGCATGTGTGTGTAGGCCCCAATCGCTCCCGCGCTGGTTCCCATCAAAACAACTTTTTTCGCATCGGGAAAAATCTGCGAAGCCTCTTTCAGGGTGTTGAGAGCATTATCGTAGCCTCGATGCTGAACTTCATAGGTAGTAAAAGGTTGTCCGTAATCGATTTTAGAATCACCAACGAAAACATCTCCTGTGCAGTAAGGGATCGTAACGACCGTAAAATCACGAAAAGGATTATTAGAATCTTGGTGATTGAAAACGCCTTCTCCGTTATTCCAATCTTGAGTGGGTTCAGTTCGAGTCAGAGTAAGGGCCATCCCGGTGGAGCAAGTAACGGCATCCCAACAGGCCCCTCCTCCAAACATGAAAATGAGAAGGTTTTCGGAATTTCGTCGAGGAATAATGGTGTAGTAAGAGGGGGTTCCATCAGCGCAAAGAAGTCCGGGAAGCTCTTGAACGCATTCTCGATCGTAATCACAGCCTTTGGGAAGGTTCAGTGCGGGTGAAGAAAACGCGACTGCCAAACTCAAAAATAAGAACCATTTAGTGAAACATTTCATAGGCTTCCTTTACCGATTTTGAGGACTTTTGGGAAGAGCAGAGATTGTCACTTAAAAGCACCTGAAAATATTGACAAAGTAGGGGTACTGGGGAAACCATACGGGGGTCTTATCAGTACCTTCTCTGTCGGGGCGTGGCGCAGGGGTTTAGCGCGCTTGCTTGGGGTGCAAGAGGTCGTGGGTTCAATTCCCGCCGCCCCGACCATCTAAGTACTTGTTTTTATTAGTTTTTTTAGCGTATCGCTCGTTTTGGAGCGTGAAAAGAGCGTGAGAAATTTTTTTTCTCTCAAACCATCCACGGCAAAACAGGCATTTTCTGATGCTTCTGAGATAAGTGCGCGTACCTTTGGGTCGTCTGCACATCGACATGTCCTAGAATTCCTTTCAAACTCCAGATGTCTCCCACTTCAATCATGTACCAAGAAGCGAAAGTGTGCCGAAGATCATGAAAACGAATCATCGGCACTTTTGCTCGCATCACTTCTTTTTTGAAGTGATGACCGGCGAGTTTTCTCGCGGACACTCGTTTTCCCCCCGGGGTTAAAAAAAGAGCTTCGGGATGAGAACTCTTTTCAATGGCAGTCCTCAGAAGCTCCTTGAGGGGTGAACTCGGGTGAAAAGAGACAATTCGCTCTTTTCTGCCTTTGGTAGGCCCATAGGTAGCTAACTTATCTATCCACTGTCTGTGAATGTGGATTTGGTTTCTAGAAAAACTAATGTCTTTCTTAGATAAACCAATGATTTCTCCCAAACGAAGACCACACTCAAGAGCTAAGCGAAAAGCCATGTGATAGCGAGACTCTTTGCTCGTTTCTAAAAAAGAAGTGATGTCTCCTTTTTTATCCCACCACGAAAACTTTTGGCTTGCTACCTTTAGTGCACGAATCCGAACGGGATTTACTTCCACCATTCCCCATTCCTGACCCTTTCGAAAAATCGAGAACAAAAGATTGATACAGTTGTTCACTGATTTAGTAGATAGCTTTTTTGTCAGTCCTGACCGAAAAGCTTCAATCGACATCGCACTGATGTTTTCAATCGGCTGATACTGAAAGTACGGCCTGATTCGATGATTGATATCTACTAAATATCGCAGACTGGTCATGGGTGAAATGCTGGATAAATGAATAAGGGAATACTTTTCTAAGAGTTCATCAAAGAGAATTTTCTTCTTCTTAAGGAACTTTTCTGGATCGATTCGGTAGTTCATCGCTTTCTCGTCGTGCCAGGCTCTTGCTTCGGTTTTTGTGCCAAAACCAGATTTGCTTGCAACGCGTTTGTGATTGATCCAGACCTCTGCTTTCCAATTATTTTTGTATTTATAGATACTCATTAGGAACTCCTTTCCAACCACTGAATGACTTCAGGTTTTGGAAACCAGAGCTTTCCCCTAATGCGTTTGTGTGGCATTTCGTACCGCTCAACCCATCGATAAACGGTGTGTCGGCTGTACTGATGCCTTAACATCTCAAGCAATTCGTCCATCGTAACTAGATTTTCAAAGAGCAAAGGTACGTTCACTGACATACTAAAAACCTCCCTCTTCTTTGGCAAAAGGTTTAGTGACTAGTTGAGTGAGGGACTTCAATTTTTCCACACTTGGTTGATTTGAAAGGACAAATTCGCGTATCCAACATAGCGCCCGCGTAAAAGGCATCTCTATCGACTCATGACTGGGGGCCCGATTTTACTTCCAGATGGTGGGGTCCAAAATATTCAGTTCACATTTGTAAATGATTTAGCTGAAAGCTTTGTACTGGCCGCTTCAACCCAGAACGCTGCAGGACGAATCTACAATATAGCTCAGACAGAAATAACAAGTCTACGTAATTTCTTGGATGAATGCGCGCGACATCTCGGAGTATCTCCAACCTACGTTGAGGCACCCTCGAAATGGATCGGCTTGTTGGGAGGCCCGTTCGCACATGCCACTCCAACACTTCTTGATATTTCACGCGCTACCAGTGAGCTGGGTCTAAGACCCACACCTTTCACAGATTTTACAAAACTGACCTCGGATTGGTTCAAAGAAAACCCACCCGATGAAAACGAAATTAGAAATGTGTTGCGCAGTCGAAGAGCCGAAATCCGATTGTGTCGTTTTCTGAGAATGGCCCAACCACTCCTGACGCCTCTTTTCATAAATAAAAATATGCTTTAACCTCAGGCCAGATAATAATTCAGTTTCAGAAACCTCACCCACATTCGATTCAAGAAGAGAGAGTCGACGACGAAGTGGCATTGTTCTGACTTAAATAATCACGTACGTTCTGAATTTGGTATCGAAGAGGAATCGGCTCTCTCACAGGACACACTTTACACTCGGGCATCAACTCTCCCGTCAGAAGCCCTAATCGATATTTTTTCGCATTTTCACCGTTAAGAAGATTCTCTAAATCCTCAGATTTTAGGCTCCCCAAACTTTTCATCCAGCAACAGAAAGTGACACTCTGGTTGTGCTTAATCTGAAACATGTTCCAGGGTAGCATGCAATTACGAGTGTGATTAGCGGTGGTCAGTTCGTTGAAAGTATTTCTTCGCGCTATCTCAAAAGGACTGCAGGACTCTGGATCTGGAGATTCGTACGACACTATCTGTGGGTGCGTTCCACGATTAATTTGACCAATACACTTATCTAAGTCATGAACTACCTTTGCATCATTCAAGATTTTTCGAGACTTGAGTAAAATACCTAGAGCCTCGTCAAGTTTCTCCTGAGGCAAGCTCAATATATGATTCACCTCGAAAACAGATTTAACATCCATCATTTTTTGCAGATGCCCAAAATAGAATTCCTTTACTCCCAAGCTAAGCCCCAAATTAATCAAATCACAAATACCGGTATAGGTGGCGTCACATATGATCGTCCTCCATCCGAAGGGGCTTGAAATATTTAGCTCTCTTTTCCTCGATTGAATCTCGTATACTGACCACTCCCGCCTCGACCTTGTGGTTTGAAACCGCACAACACAGCTTGTTAGACAGCTCTATTCGCTATAATTTTAAATATCGATATTATCTGCTCGGCCAGAAACGGGCCTTTGTGCTGCTTATCCGTTAAATCAACGCTACTGTGCTTTTTCTTTTGCGATGGCAAATCAAAAAAGTCTTTAGACTTTCGCGTGATTTTTATCGGAGCTCGGCCCATCTAGCACAAAAATTGTTAATCTCCAGCACCACATCGCGGATGTTGGTGGGTAGTTTGAACTTCTGCGCCAGTGGGCCAAGCCCCCGCAGGTGACGCGACCACTGCGTATCCAGTAAAGCATAGTCCTCATCCACAAACTGCAAGGGTAAACTTAACTGAGTGCCTCGATGATTGAAGGTTGTGCGGATGTCACTCTTTAGCTTCTCCGTGTCCAAGAAATCTTTCTCTCTGCCCATCAAAATCAAATCGTGGAAGTCCTTCATGCGAGAGTTGATTCCACCCTTGGCAACCACGGTTTCTAACTTCTCAGCAAAGATCGTCTCTAGTGGGTAAACCAAAATCGAAATGCTCTCTTCAAAAAAGGGCCTACCTTTATGGGCCAGCATCTCAAGGGCTTGCGTTTCAGGAGTCACTTCATCGCCCACACCCAGATCAATCTGCAAATTGTCTCGCAGGGACCCACCGATAAATTGAATCGCAACAGTCACCCGAAAACCAGGATAGTTCATGTGATTTTGTCCAAGCGGATCAATCGAACTCAGCGACAGTCCGAAGCCATCCTCAATGCGGACATTCACGATTGATTGAAAAGCTGCTTTCAGTGGCTCGACTTCGGCAGAAAGTTTTCGCACCAGAAAATCAAGGTCTTTGGTATCACGGCCAATCTCCATGAAGTAGGAAAGTAGGTTGCCGCCCTTAAAAATAAATTTGTCAGCGATGGACGACTTCGCCAGTCGAGCTAAAAATCTCTCCAAGTACAATCTCTTTAAGAGATCGGTAACAGTGGTGCCTTGTTCGCGGGCTACATTTTTGAGTCTGTCTTTAATCGCATTTTCAGAAATCATGTCGTCACCATCATCAGGTAAGAATCAATTTTCACATGGAGCCGTCTTGCGTACTCCAGCATCTTTTTAGGATCAGGCTTGTGTTTTGAACCAGGCGCGAAAGCAGCTTTCAGTGCCTTGATCGCAGTCTCAACACTTGTCAGTCTGAACGCTTCAACCAGCGTGCGCTCAACATCAAAGATGGGAACTTCAATATCGCCAATCTTAATTGTGGTGCGGCCCAGTTCGATGTTGCGAACACGCACAAGTTTAAGATTAGGTCTTTCGCCCTTTGATGTTGCGTTGGGTACGGCAATCCAATGAAAGCGTGCGACCTCTTCTGTCAGCCCATAAATCGCAAGGGCTGAAATTCCCGTGATGACTCCGTTAGAGATACTCATCGTGGTGTAGACAAGGTCCTCCCACTCAAAATCAACTGTCGGCGAATGTTTGGCATTAACATAAAGGCCACGGCCCACCTTTGTGAGTAGGCCAGTTTTGCAGTGGTAATCGAGGAGCGCGTTTGAGATTCCAGCCTTGCGTGCATCCCTTGCGGTAATCACAGGTTTCTCCATGAGCTGCTTCAGGGCCTCCTGTTTGGTTGAGGCTTCCCCATGCTTTTCTGTTTTAATGGCTTGCGCTTGATTCATGGCCACCTCCGTTTTAATAACTTATCAAATAAACTCAAAATTATCAAGTGAGTTTATTTAATAATCGATCGGGCAAATCCACGAAAACATGAGCATTTACGGCCAAAATGTCTCAAATTTACCAGAAGTATTGGCCTACTAATGAATATTTACCTGCACTTGAAACCAGATTTAAATCAACGCTACTGTGCTTTTTCTTTCGTATACTGACCACTCCCGCCTCGACCTTGTGGTTTGAAACCGCATAACACAGCTTGTTAGACAGTTCTATTCGCTATAATTCTAAATATCGATGTGATCTGCTCGGCCAGAAACGGGCCTTTGTGCTGCTTATCCGTTTTCTACTGAAGAAGTGGCCCCCCAAGTGGCCCTCTGAGGGCCACTTCTCAGAGGGTAAAACCTAGCGTTTCCATTTTAAATCTTCTTGTTAATTTACAGCTTTAACTCTGCACTCTTGTATTTCCGATTGAATCATGTCGCAGGCGACCCCTCCCCCACAACGATGCATTGGGGAAGGGGTCGCCTGCTCCTAAACTTTTCCATTTTGTGATTTAAACAAACCCGAGAATTTTCTGGATACTGGCTTTGAGTTTTGGCAATTCGGTCACAACCACCGACCAAACAATCTTCTGATCAATCTGAAAATAGTCGTGCACGATGATGTTTCTCATCCCCACAATTTTCTTCCAAGGAATTCCGGAATGTTTTTTTCGAAAGGACGGCGTTAGAGCTCTAGCCGCTTCGCCAATAATTTGCAGGTGAGACACAACCCAAGTTTGGACCAGCTCATCTGTACTAAAGGATTTCTGACCTCGGTTAGCGTACTTTTCAATTCTATCGATAGCTTCCAAAATATGATCCAGCCGCTCCAAATCCCGCTTCATAAAGAGACAGCTTCTTTTTTAATTTTGGAACGGATTTTTTCTCTAAGACACCCCTCGGTCACGACATCTACTTTACAGCCCAAAAGCTCCTGGAGATCCATTTG
>Ga0214923_10002761_pt1 | contig 22809 bp, 3 predicted proteins | sample LL1510_MetaG_FD_177993 | JGI IMG/M metagenome (GOLD analysis project Ga0214923, IMG submission 177993) | Freshwater microbial communities from Lake Lanier, Atlanta, Georgia, United States - LL-1510 | ecosystem: Environmental > Aquatic > Freshwater > Lake | place: USA: Georgia | collected 2015-10-15
TAATCCTGAATTACTAACGGTAACAGGATAGGTGAAAAACACTGGAGTACAGTTACCTGAGGATACGGTTAAGCTATACAAGCCGGACATTTGTGCGGTAGCATTGGTACGATTCACAACAGCTGTATTTGCAGTAAATCCACCCGGACCTGCCCATAGGTACGTTGCTCCAGAATAACTAGTAGCCGATAAGGTTAAGGTGTTTCCTCCACATACAGGCGTATTGGTTCCTCCGGTAAGCTGAGAAATATTGGTAGGAACAAATACCTGTACTGTATCCAAAATTTGAGAACATCCTTGAACAGTCATTATAACGCTGTACACACCTGCTTGTAATGGCCTTATGCCCAATATCCCTGCATAGGATTGGGTAGAAGTAAATCCATTAGGACCATCCCAACGATACAGTGCTCTTAAATTATTACCTCCCGCATATAAATCTAAATTTCCTCCTTCACAAATCATTGGGGCTGCAGCATATGCATTTAATACTGGGGTGTTGTTTACTTGAGTATTGAACTCATGCTCATATCTACCACATCCTGGCGTGATAGCAGTTAAGGTATAAGTCCCAGCTTGGTTTAATTGGGCATTTGAAATCGCAATAGCATTTTGATTTCCAGTATAACCATTAGGTCCAGCCCAGGAATAAGTAACTCCTGTAACTGAGGCAACCTGCATCCGTAAAGTATCTCCTAAGCAAACAGGGCTATTGGTAGTAGGCAACATCTGAACCAACAATTGACCCACATTTACCGATGTGGTAAATGGAATGGGTTGGCAACCCGGCTGTGTTACGGAAACAGTATAAATACCTGTCTGAGATGGAACTGTTTGATTAATGGAAGGAGTTCTCCCCACCCAAGTATAGCCGTTCGGTCCACTCCAACTATATAAAGTATTGGCTACATACGTCGCATCAAAAAATAAAGGAGAACCTTCACATACTGGGCTAGTATTGGTAACCAAAACCGGTTGGAAAGGAATAACAGTTACAGGTAATGTGTTAGACATGGTATTACAACCAGGAGAAGTAACAGTCAAGGTAAAGGTTCCTTGATGTGTCGTTTGAATCGGAGTTAATATTCCATTCTGTTGAGAGGAAGTAAATCCGTTAGGACCTGTCCAAGCATAAACACTATTCTGTAATCCACCCAAAGCAGTCAAACGAAGCGTTTCTCCTGAACATAAAGGAGTATTCCCTTGAGCGGTTACCGGCCCTAACATTTGATTCACCTGAGTAGTTACCGTTTGAACCACTGGAGTACATCCTTGATTGGAAACACTTAGCGTATAAACTCCACCCTGATTAATATTCGCTTGGCTAAATACTACAGCCGGTAAATTTGAAGTATAGCCCCCTGGCCCAGACCAATTATAAGAATATCCAGTGACCGTTGCCGTAGACATAAACAAAGTTGAATTCTCACAAACAGGGGTATTTGAATTAATAACCGGTAAAGGCGTTGGAGCAATAACCACTGAGGTTGTAGAAGAATAAACCCCACATCCCGGCACTGTAACTCTGTAGGTAAATACTCCGGTAAGATTTGTAGTAACAGAATTTAATACCGGAGAAGAAACCGTAGAACTATATCCATTCGGGCCTGACCAAAGGTAGGTTGCATTTGTATGTTGTGATCCACTTAAGTTTAAAGTTGAATTTTCGCAAACAGGGGTATTAGAATTTACAACAATGGTTGGAATTAAATTAACAATAACCCCTGCTGTAGATGAATATACCCCACAACCAGGTACCGTTACCAAGTAAGTATAAACACCTGCATTATTTAAAGTAACTGAATTTATAAATGGAGAGGAAAGAGTTGAACTATATCCATTCGGACCTGACCAAAGGTAGGTACCATTAGTATGTTGTGAACCACTTAGATTCAAGGTTGAATTCCCACATACAGGGGTATTTGAATTAACAACAGGTGTTGGAATTGGATTAATCACCACTGCAGTAGTAGAAGAATATAACCCACAACCTGGCACAGTAACCCTATAGGTAAACAGACCTGTATGATTGGTAGTAACTGAATTAACGTTTGGTGAAGAAAGGGTTGAACTATATCCGTTAGGACCATTCCACAAATAGGTTGCACCTGTATGCTGAGAACCACTTAAGTTCAAGGTTGAATTTTCACATACTGGAGTATTGCTATTGGCAGTAAGTCCACCACCTACCGGACTATTCACGGTTAACAAGAAGGTATCTGTACTTGTACATCCCCCTCCTACAATTCTTAAAACATATTGTCCAGAATCTGGTTGAGTTAGGTTGTTATCCGTAAGAACCAAGTTCCCTAATTGAGAGCCATTCGGACGGAACCAAGTATAAACTGGAGAGGTTACAGTTCCTAACAAGATTCCATTTCTGTTAATTGTGGATCCACTGCATTGAGAAACATCTACCCCTGCTTCTGCACCCCACCCATAGGATACTACTGCAGAGGTATTGGCCGGCGTAAAGATTGTACAAACCTGATCATTCACTTGAACCGTATAAGTTCCCGCACGAAGGCCAGTGTTCTGTAAAGTAGTACGACCATTTGACCAACTATAGGCATAGGATCCACTACCTCCACCTACGTTTAAGCTTACAGATCCATTATAGGAGTTTCTACAAGACTCATTTAAACCTGATGCGGAAGCAGTAAGATTATTAGAATACACCATTACACTAGCCGTTCCAGACATGGCAGCACTCGTACATCCGGTTTGATTGATTTGTGCAATCACCCCGTAAGTACCTGCCTGTGTTAGTCCTGAGAAGTTTAAAGGAGAACCATTTCCAGTTAAAGATGCAACCAGTGTAGTACCATTTCTGTATAAGTCGTAAACTACTCCATTATCTGACCCAGATAAAGAAACAGAAGTTGTGCCTGTTCCGCAGATAATCCCTCCTCCGGTTACATTAAATATAGTAACTGGAATAGTTGCAGTAGTTACTGATGTAGAAGAAGAATTTTGACCTGGGCAAAGTACACTTCCAGAGGTATTTACTCCCCGAATACGTGCATAATACAGTGTACCCGGTGTAAGGCCTGAAACAGCTGTATTGGTTACATTGCCGGTATTAAAGGATTGATAAATTCCAACATAGTTTTGGAAAAGAGCGTCCGTAGCTAAATCTAACTCATAATAAGCGGCACCAGATAAGGTATTCCAAGCCAGTGTAAATCCACTACAATTTGAACTTCCACTTAACGCTAATCCAGAAGGGCCGGCTAATAAAGGCAATCTGGTAATCAATTGCTGGCTGCAACCTGCACTCCAGCTGCCTTGGTATAATCCTCTGGCAAAATATTGAGTAGTGCTTCCAGGCGTAACCTGAAGTACGTTACCTGTACCCACTGCATTTCCAATTAAAGAATCACAATTGCTAGTAAACCAATATAACGATCCTCCTTGTGCTAATACACTTAGAGTGGTTTGCCCTCCGCTACATACCGTTTGCTGGGAACTGATGATACTGCTAGGAACTGCAGGAATCGTATGGAATACTTGTGCAGTACAAGTAGTATTTGCACCTAAATTATTTCTAGGGATTACTCTCCAATAATAGGAGGATGCATTTTGTAAGCCTACTGGTGAATAGGATACTAAAGTTTGAGCTGAAGATACTCGTGTAGAAACGTCCAGACTATTAATCAAGGACTGATTAGTACTTAAGTAAACATCATAATTAATTGCACTAGGAGAAGCTGCCCAACTGGTGATTTGTGATAAGGATACCCCAGCGGTATTGTTTGTTGGATTAGCACTTCCCGGACAAGCAGGAACCGTACCTGTTACGCAAACATTAAAGTTTCCAGACCCTACTCCAGTTCCAGAATGATAAATCCGGATAAAATAGGTTTGCCCTAAGGTTAATCCAGAACCAGAGTATACTTCTGTTCCTCCTATTTGGGTATTGTCGATACAACTCAAACTGGTGAAGGTGGAAGTAAAGATTTGAAGAACTGCATTATAGCCCGTTCCGCTACTAACCGTTACGATAGGATTGGTAACAGTGGCGACGAAGCTATACCAAACGTCATCATCTGGTGTGCCTGTACAAGCGGTATAACCTGTGGAAGCAGTAGCCATTAATACGTTAGGCTGTGGACTGCCAGTATTAACACATGAGGTGTTGAGCGTTAATGCAATCGCCCCGGCAGGATTGTCATTCACAGGAGGAGGAATCACCGCATTTACACAAATAGAGAAAGACCCATCAGTACCGGTACCTCCTAAGGCATTATAAACTCTAACATAATATAAAGTATTAGGTGTTAATCCATTCGCATTAATTGTCTCGGTTAACCCAGTGCCTGTAGCATTCACTTGAAAACTACCTACTAAACCTAGGCTACTATTTAAGAGTTGAACAACCCCATCATACCCACCGCCGGAACGCAAACGAACCATATAATCGGTAAGCGAAGAAGTTGTAAAGCTAAAGAATACATCCCCACTGGCGGTAGTACCAGATACAGCAGCCGGAAGTCCTGAATTGGTAGAGGCTGTAGCATATCTCGCCGTGTAATAAGTACCGCAATAACTGTTACAAGGGCCATTATTAACGGTTAGAGTAACTGCATTGGTAGGAGAGTCAAAAGCAGGAGGCGTGGTAACTACCGGTTCGGTAACTGAATAACTTCCATCTGTAAAAGTTAGGCCGGAATTACAATTAACCGGACGACTTATTAATGCACCCGTTGTTGTAACAGAAGAGAAGTTTTGAAGATTATCAGCAATTTGGAATTGATAATCTGATCCCGAATTTCCTACCACTCCTACTGAGTAAGAGAAAGTATAATTACTGGATCCATCAAACCCTTCCATGGTTCCATATAAAAACTGAATCTGTTGTGTGGTTTCAAATATTTTTACTTGGAAGTTAAGGTTAGGCCCTGCATTGGCAAAGGTTTCCATATTGAGCCATTCAACCGTGAGTACCCGATTCGGTGCTGTACCACTTACCTGATAAAACACAGTGCTGTTCAGGTTGCTAAAGTTATTTCCTATCACTACTAAATCTTCCCAGAAAGGCATTAAAGATTGGGTTAAAGCAGTACTGATATTTGAATAATAAGTGCCCCCGGGATTTCCGGTTAAATCCATCCATCCATTGGTACTCACACTAAAGTTAGTTCTCATCAAACCTTTATAGAAGAAATCAAATCCGATGGGTATGGCATTGGAGTAATTGTCATCTGTGCTGGTTCCTGTCCAATTGGTTACAGGAGTACCCCCATTGCCTACTATCGAAGTATACGTAATAGAAGGTTGGCGAGTAATACTGTAGGCACAATTCATCGCACTGGCTGTAACAGAAGGACCTGTAGCAGAAAGAGTGGAATTGGTACAAGTAACCGATAATCTATATTGTTTACTAACGGTAAGTGCTGGAGTAATATAAGTGGTAGTATTGGCTCCATTTCCGCCTACAGCGCTTATCCAGGAAGAGCCGTTAAACTCTTGCCATTGGTAAGTGATTCCACTTCCCGCACTTGCATTGGTAGCCACTATGATAGCTCCATTATTGATACAGTTTCCTGCCCATGCAGGGACGGTTCCTCCACTAGGTGTTCCGGTACAAGGAACGGATATCACCAAATTATCAATACCTATGTCAGTGCTATTGGATGCATTTCCTACTGCTCTTAATTTAACAATCGTTGTAGCAGAGGTAGAAGGCAATACCTGATTAAAGGATACCCAACCAGAAGTAGTGGTTAGATCTGAACCAAGCTGGATAAAGGTACTTCCTCCATTGGTGGAGTATAATACTTTAATCACATCATTCCCTCCATCGGTCCGATAATCAAATTGTAATGTTTTAGTTCCAGTGATACTACAATCTACATAAAAATTAATTTCACCGGAATCTGCTTGAAAATAACTATGATAACGAGCTGAACTCACTCCAAGGGTAGCTGCTGGAGTATATCCTCCAAAAGTACTATTAGTCCAATTGGCAGTTAAGCCCTGATCGTGTCTTCTCCAAGCGTTGTTGCCATTAACCGGCAAAATGTAGGATGAAATTACATCCGGTCTATCATTATTTACGCAGAAGTTCGACCAGTTTTCAAAATTTTGACTGTAAGGCAAGGAGGCATATACTTGAGGAATACCTGAAATAGATACAGATACAGGAGAAGATTCTCCGGTTACCGGTCCATTTGCACAAGTAGCTGTAAACTTATAAGTTAATGCAGTAGTTACTGCTGCAATATTTAATTGAAGACCAGTAGCTCCGGCTACGTTTGTCCAAGTAATCCCATTATCACTGGATCTTTGCCATTGATAAGTAATATCGAAATTATTTTGAACCCCACTTACGGTTAAAGTAGTTGGAGAGCCATAACAAATCGTTTGGTCTGCACTAACTGAAGAAATGGTAGGTTGACCCGAACAGGGAGATTGACAACTTATTTGTGCAACCCATCCTGCATTTTGAACTATCCCATCTGAAGTAAATCCGAAGGTTAATTCCCCATTTGGTGCGGTAGAGGTAAAACTTCCTAAAGTCAAAAATCCTGTAAATCCTAAACCCGTATGTAAGGGAGGTGATAAAGTGGATGGCCCATTGTATATGGTTAAGTATTCAAATCCGGACTCAACATCAAATGAGGTAAAATTTACTCTGACCTTGCTTCCGGGGGTAGAAGGACTGATGGTAAACGTACGATTTTCACTGGGGCCATAAGGGGCACTCGGTCCGCCTGAATCATAAAAGTTGGCGCTGCAAAGTGAGAAGGTTCCAGATTGAGGCATATTGACATTGCCATCAAAGGATAATTGAGATACCCCTGAATAAGTTGTATTACTCGAATTACTGCAGGTAACCGCTAACCTATAAAATTGAGTAGATAATGTTGTAAACGTTACCGATAAAGAAGGCGATGTTCCACCCGACACATTGGTCCAACTAGAATTATTAGTAGAGGTCTGCCATTGATAGGTAATGCCCGGAGCCACTGAATATCCAGTATCCACCAAAACTTGAGTTTGATTTAAAGACAATACGGCAGATGCAGGTACAACATTCCCTGCAATAGGGTTACCTGAACAAGGAAGGCCACAAGAAATGAAGGCCTCCCATCCTGTACTAGTAGTAAAGGCACTGGAACTAAACTCAACCGTTAGTTCTCCATTGGTAGCTGAGGAAAATATGATACCGGGAGAGGTAGTACCACTAAATCCACTTCCACTATGTAAAGGAGGAGATAAAGTAGAGGGTCCATTATAAATTCGAAGCAAATCATTGATAGCTTCTGTATTAAAGGAGTTAAACTGCAATTGCATTTTCATGCCTGGAGTTGAAGGCACGAAAGTGATTACTCTGGATTCCGTATTTCCATAAGCACCAGATGGTCCACCAGAATCATACAGCGTTCCTGAGCAGGTAGTAACATTACCGGATATTGGCATCCACCAGGTATTGTTGAAATTCACTTGAATGACATTCGACACCCCAGTTAACGTAGAGTTGGTACAAGTAACTTGCACTCTATACCAAACTGAGGAAGAAGAACTAAAGGTTTGAATTGTACTAGCGGCAGTGGTAGCTCCGGAAATATTTGACCAGGTGCTATTGTCTGTTGAAGACTGCCATTGCCAAACTAAGCCATTCCCGGTAGGCACATTTGCCTGCGTAAAAGTGATGGGTTGACCATTTCCAGCCAAGGTGCTGGAAGCAGAGATGACTCCCGTAGAAGGGGTTCCTGAACAAGGAGCCACACAACCAATGGTTGCATCCCATCCTGCGTTTTGTACAGAACCGTCAGATATAAACCTAAAGGTTAGCTCCCCACCAGATGCAGTAGAAAGAAAACTACCGGGCAAGGTGGTTCCTCTAAATCCTCCAACAGGGTGTAAGGCAGGGGATAAGGTAGAAGGACCATCATAAACCTCCAAATAATCACAACAGGATTCAGTATCAAATAAGGTGAAGGTGGCGGAAATTTTATTTCCGGCAATGCTGGGAATAAAAGTTACCACCCGGCTTTCAGATACTCCATAAGCAGCACTGGGTCCGCCGCTATCACAGAATCTGGTATTGCAGGTTGCCAAGCTTCCGGAAACCGGCATATTTATAAGCCCTCCATAGGATATAGTTGAAGTTCCTGAAGTGGCACTTTGCCCTGAGGTATTGCAAGTAACTACTAATCTAAAATAGCGGGTATAACCAAATGAATGGGTATAGCTATAGGTCATTGCCGTAGCTCCAGAAATATTTGACCAAGAGGAATTATCAAGGGATGATTGCCATTGATAAGCTATGTTTAAAGCTTGCGTAAGTCCTGGACTGCTGAGTGCAACGGTTTGCCCTAAGGTAGGAGTTAAAGAAGCAGGGGTAATGGTACCCGCCGTTGGGGTTCCAGTACAATTGGTAACACAAGCCATAGAGGCATCCCAACCCACATCACGGGTGGTAGAATTCGAGTAAAAGACAAAAGTCAGTTGCCCACCGGAGGTAGTAGCAGTAAGTAATCCAGGACTATTGCTTCCCGTAAATCCAGTACCGGAATGAATAGCTGTAGAGAAAGTATCGGGACCGTCATACACTCTTAAAACATCTACGCCATTTTCTAAACTGAAAGAGTTAAAATTCACTTGCACCTGCTGACCAGTAATGGAAGGTACAAGGGTCATTACGTTTAACTCATTATTTGCATAATTGGTAGAGGGACCATTAGCATCAAAAAAACTACCTGAACATTGCGTGAATGTAACATTGTTTGGCATCCAGATATTATTGTTGTAATTAACCTCAATACTGTTAGAATTGCTACTTAATCCTGAATTAGAACAAGTAGAAGCTAAACGATAATATCTGTTGGAAGTAGTATTAAATGCATTTGTTCCTGAAGCTGCGTTGGTTTGATTGGAGATATTGGTCCAAGTACTATTATCATTCGATCTCTGCCATTGGAAAGTCATACCTGTGGCAGTAGAAAATCCAGTGTTGGTAAGGTTAACGGTTTCGTTATATGCAGCTGTAGTAGGCCCTGAAGTTGTACCAGATATTGGAGTTCCTGAACAAGGCGCTAGGCAGGAAATGGCGGCAGTCCATCCTGCATTTTGTATAGAACCATCAGAAATAAACCGGATAGTTAATTCACCGTTAGTAGCAGTTGAAGTTAAGGTTCCCGGTGAGGTAGTTCCCTTAAAGCCTCCAGCAGGATGTAATGCCGGAGAGGCAATTGTTGGTCCATTATATATTAGTAAAGAATCACAGCATGACTCCGAATCAAAAGCCGAAAAAGATAACCGTACTTTTGATCCAGCAGTTGCTGGTGAGATGGTAATAGTTCTATTTTCACTTGCGCCATAGGCTGCTGAAGGTCCGCCTGAATCGTAAAACATTCCAGAGCATAAGGAATAAGTACCTGAAGCAGGCATATTCATATTTCCAGATGCGGTAACGGTTACAGAACTGGAAGTGGCAGAAAGGGATGAATTGGTGCAAGTAGCAATTAATCTATAGTATTGAGTAACGGTGGAAGAAAAAACAATACTGGTTCCAGAGGTTGTAGCACCTGTGATATTTGTCCAGGTCGAGTTATTGGATGAAGATTGCCATTGGTAAGTCATACCAGTTCCTGAAGTCACCCCACTTGAGGCCAAAGAAACAGATGTGCCAATTCCAACAGAACTATTAGGGGTTGCAGAAGGAGTACCTGCTGTTGGGGTTCCACTGCAAGGAGTTCCACTTGCAAGCACAAATTGAAACTGCGATACTAAAGTGGTAGAAGAGACAGTAGCAGTTGGGGGAGAAGAAGGATTAGGATTGGTAGTATCATTGTAGTACAATATTGCTCTTCTGGCTCCACCCGTATAGGTATAGGATCTAAATGCAGCCGTGCAAGAATAACTCGCCGAATTTTCGTCAACAGCCACTACCAAGTTTCCTCCTGTATAGTTAAAAGGAGTGGATAAGGTTAGTGTAATCCAATTACCTGCAACTGCCGTAATTGTGCCGCTAAACACTTGCGTCATTGACCCAACCGCAACCCAAGAAGAGGTAGTAGCAAAGGTGGTTAATGTGGTATTCCCTAAATAAACCGTCCAATTATTCCAAGTTGTAAGAGTAGTACCCCCTGAAGCATAAAAAAATCGGATACTGGTAATCTGGCCTGCAGATCCTCCACCCGCAGCAATCTCAGAACCTAAATAAATTTGTTGTGAATAATTATACCCATAACAAGTATAAATAGGATAAGTAGTTCCAGTTGTTGTACCCGTGCCCAAAGTAACTGTAGTTTGAGCCACGCTCAAGGTAGGTATCGTCATTAATAAAAACAATAACCCATACCTAGATACAATCTTGCTAAACAATTCATGAAGCATTGCCTTTCCAGTAGTAGTAGTAGATTTCATAAGCGTTTTCGTTGAACTCTTCCGATTTAAATTCTTTGAATCTTAATATGCGTAATCAAAAGTTAGAGAGGTAAGGCTTGTGTGATTACATTGAAATATCAAACATTCCTATACTACTATCTCCCTATTATTCAATTCTCATATTATTTATTATTTGAAGTTAGCAAATTTATAAACATAATCACAACTTTTTGTTAACCTACCTTTAATGTAATTGTCAACTGGAGCTAAAATTTATTAAGATTATTCGAATTAGTAATAATTCACTTTGGGAACTTTTTTTAATTAACCACCCCAATAGCCCCAAAATGCAGTTTTTATAACTCCATTTTTTTTATGTTATAAAAATTTCCAGAAATGATACTTAAACACATATAATGGTTAATTTATTGTAATGCCGTTTTCATTTATTCTAAAAGCTTTGAAATAGCACATATGAAAATTTCTGCGAGCTTATTAATCGCTTTCCCATTATTCATACTCACAATGGAATCGTCCTTAAATACAATCCTAACCAATAGTACATCTTCTTTGAATTTCTGTTTTTTTATCTCAACTTTTAAATTCTTAAGCCTATGAAAAACATCCTTCTCTTTCTTTGTTTACTCTTCCCGAGTGTTTTAATTTCTTACGCTCAAGGGGATTCAGATCCCTGGCTCGGAACCTATACCTTTTTTTCCGAAGAAGGAGAGCAGTTTACGCTTTATATTGATGGAGAGCAAAAAAACGAATCTCCAGCAACTAAAGTAGAAGTACCTATCAAAGGAACTTCCTTCAATGCCCGCGTTGTGTTTGCAGAAGCCACTAAATTACCTATCAAAAAACAGATTACGCGCTGGGGTAAAGATTGTTCCTACTCTATTGTGAAAAACAAAAAAGGTGAATACATATTTGATAAGAAAACTTGTTCAGGAGTATTACCTACAGCCAATAACGGAGTAAACGTTTCCGCACCTAGGTCTCCTCAAGAGGCAGCAGGAATGCCTGCTCCCGCTGCGATTCAACCTACCCAACTTTCTGCTAAGGTAGAAGGGGATGAAATTGTTCTAAGCGACGGACGCAGACTTGCTATCACTCGTACTAAAGCCAATTGGCCTGATCCACATGTGATCATGAAAAACCCTAACGGTGCGAAAGTTGTAATCTCCTATGATGACGGAAAAGATGCCTTTAGTACTGAGGTGCCCTTTGATTATACGGTAAAAAACTGGGAAAAAAATAATGTTTACTTCAAACTTACGGTTGATGAAGGTGGTCCAGATAAAACTTGGTATGTAAGACTACAACATGGTACGGCTTACATTATTACTATTGAATAAATTCTTATTGTAGCAGGTGTCCCAATCCCAGTGCTTGAGATTGGGACACTTTTTTTTTATAACAAGTATTTCCAGACTTATTCAATTTTATCAGAGGGAACAAAAGTTATTAGTTTACAAAAAATTACTTGTCCCATTTTTGAAGTCAAACCACTTTTGTTTCCCTCCGAAGAACTTTGTTCCGTATAGATCTGGGATATCTCTTCCGAATTAAAATGAACATCACGATAAATGGAAATAGACTATTTTAAATTGTAGCTAAAGACATCTTAATTTCCTGACGAGCTTACAAACTTGAATTACCATTAAACCTCCTCTACTCAATAGTGTGCTTTTTATCTTGTAAACAACCTATATGGTACGCAACCTTTTAGTTTAGGATTAACCCTAAAACACCCGTTGCAACTAATTTTTATATTAAAACAAAAACGCCACTAACTCAATAGGTTAGTGGCGTTTTCAATTGATTAGATTCGCTTTATTTAACGATTATATTCAAATATTGCCTTTCTCCTAAATAAATGGATTCTAGCAGGTATTGCCCTTTACTTAAATTGGTTGGGAATTTAAGGGTTTCAACCCATTCAGTTTGTAAAGTATTCCTTTTCACCGATTGAACACTAATCAGTTTTCCAACTGCATCATAAATCTTAACGGAAATAGTAGGATCTTTTGGGGATAGACCCATCCACTTAACGGTTATTTCAGATCCCTCATTAGGATTAGGCCAAGCAGTAAGCATAATCTCCCCATTACCGGTTAAACTTTCCACCGAAACAGCTGGATCACCAGTAATTCCAATACTATCCTGAGCTGATTCAGTATTTTCGGTTGTCCTACAATTTACGGTAGCTATTGTCACGGTAGAACTAATTGTACCACAAGCGGGCATACTCGCTGTAACTGTATATACGCCAGCATCCCCTGATTGGATATTAAATCTGGAAGCGGTACGTCCATTGAAAGCAAACCCACCCGGCCCTGACCATGCATAAGCACCAGTCCCCGTTAGCACAGGGGCTTGTAAATTTAAATTAGCTCCAATACAAACCGGTGTATTCCCAGAAGCAATTAAAGATGCGGGATTGTTAATTCGAATCTGAGGAGAAGAAATCATACGATTTCCGCAACCCGGACTGGTAATGGTAACATAATAAAACCCAGCCTTATTGGTTTGCATATTGGTTACAGAGTCAGAAGAAGCAGAAGAGGTAAACCCTAACGGCCCGGTCCAGTAATAGGTGTGTCCTGACAACACTGGAGAAGCACTCAAACGTAAAACCCCACCAGCACATACTACTCCATTTGAACTACTGTTCCCAATTACAACAGAACTTAAGGCAGAACCCACTACAACCGTATGGGTAGCTTGAATGACGCCACAATTCATGGTAACACTGATGGTATATACCCCAGCATTTATAGTTTGAGTATTAGTAATAGTAGGCGTTCTAAGGGTTGTATTAAATCCATTTGGACCTGTCCATACCACCCCGGAATTCAGTGTCCATCGGGTACTTAATTGTAAAGTGTTCCCTTGGCAAACAGGGGTATTGGAGGAGGGAGATAATACTGGAATAGTATCCACGGTTACGGATCTAAATTGATTCGAAGTCCCACAACCCGGTATTACGACGGTAAGCGAGTATTCTCCACGGGCAGGAGCCGTAACATTTACAATGGAATCGTTGTTAGCTACGCCACTAAATCCATTAGGCCCTCTCCAGGTATATGCTGCGTTGGTTAATGAGGAACTGGTTAATCGCAAAGTTTGACCATTACAAACCGGTGAATTGGTTCCTAATAATAGGTTGCCAAAACCGGGATTAACTGCTACCGCAACAGTGGAGGAAGAAATCCCACAATTTCCACTAACATTAATAGTATATATCCCACTTAAATTAGTTTGGGAATTTACAAAGGATGGGGTTCGTAGCGTGGAGGTATATCCATTGGGTCCTAGCCAAACTATTCCTGAATTTAAAGGCCATGCAGTAGATAATAATAAAGTACCTCCCTGACAAACCGGACTATTGGAACTAGCAGATAAGGTAGGAACAGTGTCCACTACAATTCTACTGATTCTACTAATACTTACACATCCTGGACTATTTACAGTTAAGGTATATTGTCCTCTATCAGTATAAGCAACCGTAGGGATAGAATCCACTTGATTAGAACCCGTAAATCCATTAGGCCCTTGCCATGCATAAGTAGCATTAGCAATTGGGGATGAGGTTAAACGTAGGGTTTGACCTACACATACTGGGCTGTTTGAAGTTAACGTAACCCCAGAGGAATTACCGCCAACTAACACATTTACAGAAGTAGTATAAATACCACAACCCGTGCGAGAAGCAGTCAAAGTATATATTCCACTCTGAGCAGGTTGAACATTTGTAATAGAGGGTGTTGTTCCAGTATTACTATATCCATTAGGTCCAGCCCATTGCATATTCACACCATTGAGTGCACCTCCACTTAAATACAAATTATTACCTTGACAAACCGGTGTATTTGCTGTAGCGGTAGCTACCAGTACTGGTAATAAAGAAACACTCACACTTTGCGTAATTGGTAAACAACCGGGAGTAGAAATCACCACAGCATAATTTCCGTTTGCAGCACTAGTTACCGAAAGTATTGAATCTAATGGGTTTGTACTGGTGAAGGAATTCGGCCCAGTCCAGACATAGGTTGCATCACTATATTGGGTTGCACTTAAACGTAGCGTATTTCCTATACAAACTGGAAGATTCGCAGTAGCGGATGAATTATTTAGGTTAGATCCGATTTGTACGGCAGTAGTGAAAGATACTACTCCACAACTAGGCACTGTAATCGCAAGTGAGTAAATTCCACTTTGATTAGTTTGTGCGCCTGGAATAATTGCTGTTGCAGTATTAGCTGAATACCCATTCGGACCTGTCCAATTAAATCTTGAATTTCGAGGCCCTGTGCCCACCAAGCTTAAATTAAACCCGCCACAAACTGGACTATTACTACTTGCACTTGCAACCGAGATATTACTTACGGTTACTACAAAGGTTTGCACATAATTAGCACATCCACCTGCTGAGGCAGTTAAGGTATAAATACCTGCAAACCCTGCATTGGCATTCGTACGAGAAGTCGAAGCAGTATTCGCAGTAAACCCTCCGGGGCCTTGCCAAAAATAACTTACTCCACTTAATTGAGTAGCAGTTAAGGATAAGGTATTTCCGGTACAAACTGGAGTGCTGGTTCCTGCCAGTACCTGCTGTTGAATATTCGGGGAAACCCAAATTTCAACTGTGTCAGTTCGCACTGAACATCCCGGAACAGTTTGTTCTATGGTATATACTCCAGCTTGATTCAATTGTACATACGATAAAGAGGTAGTAGAAGCTGTCGCCACAAAACTATTCGGACCTCTCCAACGATATAAAGCAAATTGATTATTACCTCCTGAAGTGAACGTAACATTATCTCCTTGACAAATATTTACCTGAGAAGCCGAAGCTGAAACTCTTGGAGTTGAGTTGATCGTTACGGTATGAACATCCATATAATACCCACAACCAGGAGAATTTCCAGTTACCGTATATAACCCACTTTGAGAAGGTTGGCCATTTGGAATTACTAAAGAAGGTTGATTAGAAGTAAACCCATTCGGTCCTACCCAGTTATAGGTGACCCCTGTAAGTTGAGTTAATAATACGCTTGCTGTATCGCCTTGACAAACTGGACTATTATTGATTGGATTTAAATTGGTAAGGGGATCACTCACGGATACCGTAGTAGGATAAATCAATGCAGTTTGACATCCACTTTGAATCACAGATAGGGTATAAATCCCAGCATCTGTAGGTTGAGCATACAATAAAAAGGGAGTAGTTCCAGTGGCACTGTAACCATTTGGTCCCGTCCAATTATATTGACTTCCATTATACCAGGTAGCCTGAAAATACACTGTACTTCCAGAACATAAAGGAGTGTTATTCGTAACCGTAATGGGTTGGGTTGGAATAACAGAAACCAGTAACGTATCGGTGATAGAATTACATCCTTGACTAGTTACCGTTAAAGAATATCTTCCCCCTGCAATCGTTTGCACTGATGTAATTTGAGGATTCGCAATCGAACTAGTGAAATTATTCGGCCCAGTCCAACTATATACATTTCCTAATACACCTCCTGTACTGGTTAGCTGTAATACTTCCCCTGCACACAAGGTAGTATTTCCCCCAATTGCAATAGATACAACAGGTTGATTCACTATAACCGTGCGGGTAATAACAGCATTTGCGCAACCAGAAGAGGTAACCGTAAGACTATACACCCCTGCTTGATTTAACTGAAGATTATTACGGCTTAAATTATTTTGGTTGAGCAATTGTTGATACCCGCTAGGTCCAGTCCATTGCATGTTTACGCCGAAAATACTACTGGTAGCAGATAGTACCAGACTATTATTAATACATACTACTGGACTGCCAGAGATGGCAATACTATCTGGAAGACTATAGGTTACGATTCTGGTTCTCGATCCATTACTACCTACTCCACAAGTATTTTCCCCTCTCACTCGGTAATAATGTTGCTGACCAGCGGTTAATCCAGTTACACTATAACTGGTAGTATTTCCAGTCGCTACATTTTGGAAATTTGGAACATATTGGGTGAACGCAGTATCCAGTGCCACATCTAATCTATAAGATGTAGCCCCTACTACCGAAGCCCAACTAGCATCAAACGAGGAACAAGTAACTTGAATAGGGCTTGAAGTCTGAACTGCTCCTGGTAATGAAACTGTAGAAGCCATACCTCTTAAGCTATAATTGCTCACCCCACATATACCTACACTTCTTACCCGGAAATAAACGGTTTGACCAATATTTAATCCGGTTAAAGCTATCTGCGTAGCGTTTCCTACGTTTTGATTTTGATATCCACCTAAGAAACTCGTAAACAAACTATCGTTGGCTACGTCCAAGAAATATTGAGTAGCCCCAGAAACTGCAGTCCAATTAAGGGTTACTCCAGAACAAGTAGGAGTACTAGCACTCAAACCACTTGGAGCAGCAGGAATTTGCAATAAACTGACAATCGCTTGACCACTTGTTAATCCAGGTAAAATATTGGAAACTGAAACCAAGCTATAGGTAGTATGTTGAGCAGGAGTTACTGTAAATAAATAGGCTGAACTTGTTAAGCCATTTACTGTAAATTGACTTGTGCCATCTGTCCATACCAAATTATAAGGACCAGGACCACTTAAAGCAACAGTAAGGGTTGCCGAGGTTCCAGCACAAACTGTTTGAGTTCCTGAGATAACAGCCACTGCTTGGGTATTCACTTGAATAGCGGCACTTCCAGAAGCGGTTCCGGTACAAGAACTACTTACTGCTGTTGCAGAATAAGTTGTGTTTGAGGTTGGAGAAACAGTGACCACATAAGGCGAATTGGTTAATCCAGTCACCGTAGTATTAGTTGTACCATTTGAATAAGTTAAAGACCATGGGGAAGGCCCAGTTAAGGAGAAACTTAAATTCGTGGAAGTTCCATTGTTGATGGTATTATTTCCAGTCAATACAACGGTAGGTCGGGTGATATTTTGAATAACATGTGTCCCACTCACATTACCAGTGGCACAAGCATCGGATATAGAATTCAAACTATACGTTAGGGTGCTTAAGGGTGTAGTGGAAATAACATATGGAGAAGCAGTCACCGAAACGTTGACAGAAGATTGTCCACTGGCTGTGTACGTTAAAGACCAAGGAGCCGTACCCGTTAAGGATACCGAAACTTGGGCAGCATTTCCATTACAGATAGATTGTGTTCCGGATAATGCAGCGGTTGGCAGGTTGGTAACTGTCTGACTAAATGCATTAGAAGCCACCCCATTTCCGCAATTTCCTTGTAAAGTGGTTACCTGATAAGTTCTACTTGCGGTGGGCGTAAGGTTAATCACATATACACTATTGGATTGATTGGTGATCGTTTGAGTACTAACCCCATCCGTCCATTGAAAGGTCCAAGGGGGAGAGTTTTGTAAGCGAACACTTAACTGGTTTGCCTGGCCATTACACACAGAGGTTAAACCAGAAATGGTTGCTACCGGAATCGGACAAGCCACATCGTTAGAATATCCATCATAAGCTCCTCCTAAAAATTTACCACTTGCAGGAGAAAGTGGAGATCCAATAGCAAACACTGCATTTGAAACATCACTTACCGTTGTATCCGATTTATCCCGAATTCTTACTAAACAATTCGGACTAATAGCATTGTTGGGAATCGTCCATCCATAGAAATTTCTCCAAGCAGGAACTGAATCAATCATCAATGTCCAAGCACTACCATTATTCGTTGAATAATGAATTTGAACATTTAATATACTTGCCGAATTCCAACGAATAGAAGATAACATACCTGCTTTTAAAGCCTCGCCTCCATTGGGTCTTACCACGGCTACTGAGGAAGGTGGAATGGTGAAGTTTGCGTTGGATTCATCAAACCTGGTAGAGTCTTGTACATCAGTAATTCTTACTCTACAAGTGGTAGAACCTAAAGGCCCAGCACCTGGAACTAACCAGGGATAAGTACCCGTAGAAGCTGGATAGGGATTGATTATGGTAACCCAGTTGGATCCATTGTTGGTGGTATATTCCAGTTTAATATTCGGAATATTTAAGGCATTCCAGGTAAGATTCTGGGTAGAGGCTCCTGACCAATTTTCTCCTCCATTTGGAGATGTCATTACTACAGTTCTGGGAAGATTATTGTCTGAGGTATATCCATCATACGGACCTCCAATGTATTTACCGGAAGCAGGTTGTAACTGTCCTGAGATGGTGAATACTTGCGCAGATATAGATTGAACTGTGGTATCGGTGCGATCTCTTAATCTTACTTTACAGTTTACGGATAAAGCGTTAGTGGGAATTGTCCATCCAAAATAAGTTCTCCAAGCAGGAATAGAGTCGTTTATTAAGGACCAAGAAGTTCCATTATTGGTGGAATACTCTAATCGTAACGCCAATACAGATGCGGAATTCCAACGGATAGATCTTAAGGATCCTGCTTTCAAATTCTCTCCTCCATTGGGATAAATAATCCCAACAGAAGAAGCTGGAATACTAAAATTCGCATTGGATGCATCATTGATAGAAACATCAGAGGTATTGGTAAGCTTAACCAAACAAACAGAAGAACCCAAAGGACCTGCACTGGGTACTAACCAGGGGTAGGTACCAGTTCCCGCAGGATAAGAATTCTGAATAATAATCCAGGAACTACCATTATTGGTAGAATATTCGATTCGTACATTATCTACGTTCTGACTCGACCAGTTAATATTTTGGGTAGTAGCACCTGCCCAGTTTTCCCCTCCATTGGGTGCGGTAACGGTTAATACTTTGGGAAGATTATTGTCTTTGGTATAACCATCATAAGGACCTCCTAAATACTTACCGGAAGCAGGTTGTAAGGCAGCCGAAACACTTAAGTTGGTTGGACTTACACTATTAACCGTAGAAAAGGTTCTGTCGGATACTCTTACTTTTAAGGCAGAGGTAACAATATTGGGTACTATCCAGGAAAAAAATCCTCGATTCGCCGGAATAGAGTCATTGATTAAAGTCCAAGAACTCCCATTGTTAGTGGTGTATTCCAAGCGAACATCTACTACTGAAACCGGGGTCCAACGAATCGAACGCATTTGCCCAGCTTTGAACACTTCGCCCCCAGTAGGATAATTAAGGGTAACGGTAGATGCAGGAATACTGAAGGTAGCATTACTTACATCAGAGATACTGTTATTCGTTGTAGATTTAATTCTTACTAGACATTGCGTAGAACCCAATGGACCAGCAGAAGGAACTTGCCAAGGAAATGGGCTAGATAAGCCTGAATAACTGGTTACAATGGTATTCCAAGTAGATCCATTATTGGTAGAAAATTCTATATCAACAGAGGGGATGGTATTTACCGTCCACGTGATATTTTGCGTTGAGGAACCTGACCAGGTTTCTCCTCCATTGGGAGAAGTAACAGTGATCGAAGGTTGCGCCCACACTATACCCATGAGCATCAGCCATGGCAATAGTATTTTTAGGATGGGATGTTTCACAATCGTAGGATTTACAATACCCCGGATTAGTTACAACCTTCAAATGCCACTTCCTGAATATAAAACCCGCTGGTCCAGTTGTTAGGGTTTGGAGCTGTAGAGGTTATTTCGATTCTCCAATAACGAGCGGAAATACCTGAAAAGTTAAACTCCTGCCAAGCATCTGCGCCATTTCCAGTTGCGGTTAAACGTGTTGTCCAAGGACCGGTTAAAGAAGTTGAAGTACGAAGCACAAAATCTCCAATACCAGGACCACAGCAGCAGCAGCAATTATGGGTAGAATATAATTTAAATTTACTTACGGTTTGGGCAGATCCTAAATCATACACTAAATATCCTGGATTTCCAGTGGATACACTATTACAGTCCATGTAGGAAATAGCGCAAGATTGATTATTATCTGTTTGGCCATCCAAGGTCCGCATAGGAGTATAACCACAATCGGTATAGCGTCTGTAACTATTATTATCCTGAATCCACGAAGTGTTAGAAGGAGGAACACAAGCGGTAAATACTTGCATAGGGATTACAGTAGTAGAACTACATTGACCAGCAACGGTTTGTAAACTGATGTTATAGGTTCCTGCTGTAGTCCAGGTAGCATTTACAGGATTAACTGTGGAAGTGCCCGGAGAACCGGAAGGGAATGTCCAAGCATAATTTGTGCTGGGGAATGCACTAGCTTCAAAATTAACAGGGTTGTTGATGGTTAGGTAATTTCCGGAAGCAGTACTAAATCCAAATTCAGAGTTAAAAGCTGTACGCACTCCGCGGCCGCCATGTGCGTTATTCCAATAAGCACGAGATGCACCTGCATCTTGTGCCATATAATAACGATCTGAAATTGGGTAGTTTAATTTAAATCCTCTACCCCCACAAGTATTATTATTATTGCAGCCATTAGTATTTACCATCGGATTAACAGTGGTATTACTCGTATTTCCATTAGATCCCGGCCAAGATCCTTCATTCGCATGACCATTGGCATGTAAGGACCCATCTCCATGATTTCCTATAAAAGAACGACCAGCTACATTTCCAACGGTTACCATCCATTCATATAAATGATCTCCTAAATTATCCACCCCATAATAAGATTTACCCGCTGTAGATCGTGAACCTGAAGCAGTGGATAATAACCCAACACGTACGGGTCCATTCCCACCATCTCCTTGAGAAACACTAGCATTCCAACCAAGGATACCATTTGAGGTTGTCTGGGTATTTATTTCAGTTCCATTTTCAGTGCCCGATAAGGTTGGCCCAAAGCTGTTATAATTTGACGTACCATTCATGGATTGGCTAGTTACTGGAGGTTCTGGTCCACGACCAGCTTTTTCATATTCTAATTCTGTATATGGACGTAAGGCCACCCAATCTAAATAGGCCCATAAATCAGCCATACTTAAAAAATGACAACCTCTATCAGGTCTTGCAGTTGAATATAATCTCGGAACAGAAGAATTCACACCTGGGGTTTGAACGATAATGGTATAGCGATTAGAAGCACCAACCTGTCCGTCATACGCATTTTGTCCTTGTGTATTGGTTGCATTTTGAACCCGATTCGTTTGTTGAGAATAGTTTAAAGCATTTAAAAAATCTGTGTATTGTCCTTGGGTTACTTCATATTTCATCATGTAAAATGCATTAAACCCTGTTGGGAATCTTGCACTATCTACCACTCCATCCAAATTTAGGTCTAATCCTCCATCCCCATCTATCCGAATAAAATTGGCGGGATTACTAGAAGGATTCACAAACTCACCTGTAGCAGAAATATTAGGACTCATCAAATTATCAATAGTGTAAGGCAAATGCGTTGTTACTGCATAAAAAGAACTGTTAGAAGAAGAGTTCGAACCATTTCCATCTCCAATTGCAAAGGGTCCTGATGGAATATATACCATCTCTATCCCATAAATATTCATACTCACCGTATTGGTATCGTTCACTCCGTTTAAACCGTAGTTCCACTGTATTTCCATACCGGTTACGGTTACTGTTCCTTGCCCGAAATCCCTGCGAGCTACCATAGCTCCTTTTTGGTCACAAGAAACATTCACAATTACCGGTGTACCTGTACCTAATGCAATTCCAGTAGCGTTCAAGGTTGCATGTTGCCAAGCACTGGTACCTACTTTATATTTTGCAAAGATCCAAACCGCATCAGAGTTGATATTGTCTTTCCAAGAGTTGTTCCAAGTAAGATTAAATCTAACTTGCCAAGTGTCATTGGTAGTGTTTTGACTGACTAAGGAGGTGTTGGATATAACCACACCATTTGCTTTAAGATTTGTGGAAATACAAATCAAAAACAAACTGATAACCGAATAAAGTAATGCTCTTTTCATATTTAGGGATAATTAATTCAAATTAAGTTCTATCAATTAGCAAAAACAAGTGAAGTTTTGATTTTCTTTCCCTTTTGTCGAATATTTAACATTCTGGTAACATTAACATCAGCACTACTGTCAATGCATTGTAAATCCTCATATTAAATAAACTTACTCTAAATTTTTATCCTCATCCATAATCAAGGAAATTATTAATTATCCCTAAATAAAAACTCCTCTACCTTATTAAAAAAGTAGAGGAGCAATTACCTGTAGTTTGGTTACTCTACAGCAAGTTTTATATATTGATGACTACCTTGGTTGATGGTTTCAATCAAGTATTGACCTTTGCTTAATTCCTTGCCAAAGGAAATTACTTCTGTATGCAGAGGGCTTTTATCCTTTCTTTTGGAAGATTGAAGATGAGCCAACTTGCCTTGAATATCATAAACTTTTATGGTAATGGTTAGATCGTCTTCCGTCAAACCTTCCCATTTAAGATTTACTTGAGATCCTTCATTTGGATTCGGCCAGGCGGTTAATAAAACAGAACCTGCTTCATTTCCCACAAGGTCTTTTGTAGATGAATTTTCTTTGACATCCGTAGTGGAAACAATTGTATCATTTTTCACAGGAGCATCATTGCCAAGCTTACAGGTAA
>Ga0214923_10002762_pt1 | contig 22807 bp, 20 predicted proteins | sample LL1510_MetaG_FD_177993 | JGI IMG/M metagenome (GOLD analysis project Ga0214923, IMG submission 177993) | Freshwater microbial communities from Lake Lanier, Atlanta, Georgia, United States - LL-1510 | ecosystem: Environmental > Aquatic > Freshwater > Lake | place: USA: Georgia | collected...
TTTTCCGCAGCCATGAGGTGGTCGCCCGAGTCGTAGTTCAACCCGTGGAAGGCGGTGTAGCCGACCTGCACGCCTTTGGCGTCGAAGAACTGCTCTTTCTTGATGTAGTTGCGCTTGCGCAGCTCAAAGGGGTCGATGTTCATCTTGCGCGCCAGAGCATCCATCGCCACTTCGATGGCGTAGGTGGCCTCGGGGCGACCCGCACCGCGGTAGGCGTCAGTCGGCGTCATGTTGGTGAACACCGACGTGCAGGCGAAGTCGTAGGCCTGCGGCAGGTCGTAGACGCCTGCATAGAGGAATGCACCGAGAATCGGCACGCCGGGCGTGACCAACTGCAGGTAGGCGCCCATGTCGCCGATGAGGCGCACGCGAATGGCCGTGAGTTTGCCGTTCTTGTCGGCTGCCAACTCGATGTGTTGAATCTGCCCACGACCGTGAATGGTCGCCTGCGTGTTCTCGGTGCGCTCTTCGACCCAGCGCACGGGTGCACCGTGCTTGCGGGCGAGCGCGACGCAGAGCAGTTCTTCGGCATACACGTTGAGCTTCGAGCCGAAGCCACCGCCGACCGCCGGCGCGACCACGCGCACCTGATGTTCGGGGATTCCGAGCGTGATCGCCGTCATCACCTTCAAGATGTGCGGCACCTGCGTGGCGGAATACAGCGTGATGTCGCCACCGAACGGCTGCGGCACGGCGGCAACGGCGCGCGGCTCCATCGCCATCGGCAACAAACGCTGTTGCACGTAGCGCTCGCTCACCGTGAACGCGGCGTTCTTGAACGCCTCATCAATCGCGCCTTCTTTGGCTTCGACCTTGAGCGGCCAGGTGTACGACTTGTTGGTGCCGATTGACTCGTGAATGATCGTCTTGTCAGTGAGTGCGTCTTCGAGATCAACGACTGCGCGCAGTGGTTCGTACACCACGTCGATGGCATCGAGTGCATCGCGCGACGCCGCCTCGCTCGTGGCGAGCACCGCAGCGACACCGTCACCGACGTAGCACGCCTTGTCGATCGCCAGCGGATAGTGCGCCGGGTTCTTCATGTCTGCAGTCACCGGCCAAGCGCACGGCATCGGTGCAGCCCACACGGCGTGCAGGTCGCGACCGGTGTACACCGCCACCACGCCGGGCATCGATGCTGCGTCAGACACGTCGATGCTCTTGATGCGCGCGTGCGCATACGGCGAGCGCAACACCGCCAAGTGCAGCGCACCGGGGATGACGAGGTCGTTGGTGTACTTCGCTTCGCCCGTCAAGAGGGCGGGGTCTTCACGGCGCAGCAGTCGCTGGCCGATGACCGTGGTCTCGCGTTCTTGGGTGATGCTCATGGTGGATGCTCCTACTTCTTCGCCGCAGCGAGCACTGACTTCACGATGTTGTGATAACCGGTGCAGCGGCAGAGGTTGCCCTCGAGGCCGTGGCGCACGTCGTCTTCGGTCGGATTCGGGTTCTCGTTCAGCAGACCGATAGCCGCCATCACCATGCCTGGTGTGCAGTATCCGCACTGCAGACCGTGGTTTTCCATGAACGCCTGCTGCATCGGGTGCATTTCGCCGTTCTTGGCCAGACCCTCGATGGTCGTCACTGATCCGCCATCGGCTTGCGCAGCGAGAATCGTGCAGCTCTTCACTGCTTCGCCGTCGAGGTGCACCGTGCAGGCACCGCAACTTGAGGTGTCGCATCCGATGTTGGTGCCCGTCAACTTGGCATGATCGCGAATGAGGTGAACAAGCAGCGTGCGCGGCTCGACCTCGTGCGATTGTTTCGTGCCGTTGACCGTGATGGTGACGTGCATATGGCCTCCCTTGTTCGGGTCAGGCCGCCACCCGACCACTGTGCCCAGGTTCACACGAACCCAGTAAGGGGAGTATTGCCCGAGCGGGGGTGGTTTGTCTAATCGCCCCGCGCCGTTACCCGGCAAGGCGGCCGGGGTGCGCGGGACGAGCCCCGTGAGCGGCCGGGGTGCGACTACTCGCTCAGCCGGTGCAGGCTGCGCACGGCAAAGGTGAGAGCGAGCGTGCCCATTACCCCGATGGCAACGAGGCCACCCCAGACGGCGTTCCACGACAGGTGGTCGGGGTTGCCGACGTCGACGAGGCCGACTCGGGCGAGGCGCAAGATGTTGGTCGCCGGGTTCACTCGCGCCACCGTGTGCAGCCAGCCCGTCATCACGTTGAGCGGCACTTGCGCCGATGAGAGGAACATCACGAGAAAAATCGACAGCTGCATCACGGCCGCCCCGCGCATGTCTTGAAAGCGGAAGGCGAGCCCGAGCCCCCAGCCGGCACCGATGGTGGCGAGGCCGAGCGCGGCGATGTACAAACACAACACGCCGAGCACACCACCGCTGAACCGCGCGCCGAGTGCCACACCGATCACAATCACGATCGAGGTCATCATGACGATGCGCACGAGCGTGCCCATGAGCGGGCCGAGCACGAGCGAGAGTCGCGATGTCGGAGTCATGCGCAGTCGGTCGTAGAAGCCGGTTTCGATGTCGCGAATCGCGGTGAAGCCGAGACCGACACCGCCGAACGCAGCGCCCATCATGATGCCGAGCGGCATGTACCAGTTGATCGAGCGATCGGTGGGGAAGCCCGGAATCTTCGTGACGGCGAAGAAGGTTCCGGCGAACACGATCATGTTGAAGATCGGCATGGCGAGCGCCGGGAAGAACGCCGACGGCAGACGACGAATCGTGCGAATGCTGCGCTTGGCGAGAATGCCGATGGTGCGTTGCGTGCTCGACACGAGCACATCACCTTTCGTTTGCGCGGTCGTCGGCTGCAGCGTGGTGCTCATCGTGCCTTCAATCGTGCCGAGAGTTGTCGCAGGGCAAGTGCGGTGGTGAGAATCGAGATGCCCGTCGGTATTGCGAGCGTCTGCAACATCGCGGTGAGCGAAATGCCGTCGATGGTGAGCCAGCGCTGACCCTCGACCATGTACGAGATCGGGTTCAGATCTGCGACACGCCGATAGACGCCACTCATCGTTTCACGTGGGAAGAACGCGCTCGACAGAAACAACAAAATGAAGAGCACGGGGAAGGTGCCTTGCACCGCTTCGGCCGAACCGGTCTTCAACGCGACCACCGACATCAGCGCGCCGACGGCGAACGCCGTGAGGAAACCAGCGACCACGATCGACGCGTAGCCGAGAATTCCGGCCTGCACCACGACGCCGAACGGCAACAGCACGAGCAGAAACACCAGTGCTTGCATTGCGCCAAACAATGAACTGCCTGCTAGTCGCCCAAAGAGAATCGATGTGCGTGATGTGGGTGCGGCGAGCAGCCGATCAAAGAATCCATCTTGAATGTCGGTGGCGAGCGCGGCTGCACCGGTGACCGAGCCAAAGAGCACGCCCTGGGTCACCGTGCCCGCGAGGGTGAACTGCAGATACGAATCAACTTGCGGAAACCCAGGCAAGCTGATCGCCCGACTAAAAGCCGATGAGCCGAGAGCGGCAAAAAACAACGGAAATATGAGTGAAGGCCCGACCAGTGCAGGCTGGCGAAAGATAGCCAACGTCGAACGACGCGACAACGCCACGAGGTGGCGGGCGGTTTCAGCCGGCTTGCGGCGCATTCTCTGCTCCTTCAAGTCGGTGACCCGTGGCTTCGGCGAACACGTCGTCGAGGCTCGGTTGATTCAACTCGAGGTGTTCGACGACGACCTTCGCTTCGTCGAGTGCACGCACGACCTCGGCAACCCGTTCGGCACCACCCTTCAGACCGACACCGAGTGTGCCTTCGGCAGTCGGTCGCAATTCGCCGAAGCGAGCGAGCACTGTTTTTGCAGCGTCGGTCTGCGCACGCGACACGTTGATGAGCAGCGTCGGGTCGCCGACGGTGCGCTTCAGGTCGGCGGGCTTGCCTTCACGCACGATGCGGCCGTGGTCGATGATTGCGATGCGGTCGGCGAGTTGGTCGGCTTCTTCGAGATATTGCGTGGTCAACATCACCGTGGTGCCCTCACGGTTGAGGCGACGCACTTCTTCCCACAGGGTGAGGCGGCTCATGGGGTCGAGACCAGTCGTCGGCTCGTCAAGAAACAAGACGCTCGGCTGGTGAATCAGCGAGAGCGCAAGATCAAGTCGGCGTCGCATACCACCCGAGTAGGTGCCGACGCGGCGGTCGGCGGCGGCGGTGAGACCGACGCGTTCGAGCAGGTCGTCGGCGCGCTGCTTCATCTTGCCGGCGGGTATTCCGTAGAGCACGGCCTGCAGCTCGAGCAATTCAAAGCCGGTCATGAGCGGATCAATCGCGGCATCTTGCAGCGCCACGCCGATGTTGCGTCGAACATCGTCGGATTGCTTCACGACGTCAAAGCCTGCGACTCGTGCGGTGCCGCTCGTCGGGCGCAACAACGTGGTGAGCATGCGCACGGCAGTGCTTTTGCCCGCGCCATTGGGGCCCAGAAAACCGAAGATCTCGCCTTGATTAACGGTGAGGTTGATGCCGTCGACTGCTTTGACTTCGCCGAAGTGACGAACCAGATTCTCGGCGATGATTGGTGCGTTGTTCACCCCATCAGTCTTGCCGATTCATGGCTCGCCAGACGCGTTCGGGAGTCGTCGGCATATCGATGTGACGAACGCCCAAATGTGACACGGCGTCGACTACTGCAGATTGCACGGCGGGCGTCGAACCGATGGTGCCCGACTCGCCGACACCTTTTGCACCTAGCGGGTTGCGCGGCGTTGGGGTTGCCATCGGCACCAACGTTATGCGCGGTGTTTCAACTGCCGAGATAAAGGCATATTCGGCGAGATTGCCAGTCTTCGGGTTGCCGTCATCGTCGTAGACGAATTCTTCGAGCAACGCCTGAGCCGAACCTTGGGCAATGCCGCCGTGAATCTGGCCCTCTAAGAGCAGCGGGTTCAACACGGTTCCGGCATCGTCGCACGCAATCTGACGCAGATGGGTGACCTTTCCGGTCTCGGTGTCGACTTCGACCACTGCAACGTGTGCACCAAAGGGGAAGGTTGCCCCGCCCGAGGTGAACCGCTCGGCCACCGCGAGACCACCGTCGGCCTTGCGACGTGTGGCGAGCTCGCCCCATGTCACTGCGCGCGCTGGTGTACCCACGACGTGGAATGCGCCGCGGTCTTTGTCGAGCACCACGTCGGCTTCAGCAGCTTCGAGCGCCGAAGCGGCAATTGAACGGGCGAGTTCAACGAGCTTCTCTGCCGTCTGATGCACGGCCGCGCCGCCGAGCTGCAGCGAACGTGAACCGTAGGTGCCGAGACCTTCAGGAATGATGTCGGTGTCGCCCCAGACGACGTCGATCTTGTCCATCGAGATGCCCGTGTGTTCGCTGGCGATCATCGACCACGCCGTGACATGACCTTGACCGTGCGGCGACGTGCCGGTGTAGACGATGGCTCGACCGTCGGGCAACACTTCGATGCGGGCGTCTTCGTGGTTGGTGCCGCCGCTCGTGATTTCCACATACACGCTCACGCCGATGCCCAACTGGTTGCGGTCGTTGCGCTTGCGACGCTCGGCTTGCTCGCGGCGCAAGTCGTCATAGTTCGCTGCAGCAAGCACCTTGTTGAGTGCGGCCTCGTAATCACCTACGTCGTAGGCCTGACCGATGGCGGTGGTGTGTGGCTCGTTGAATTTGGCGATCAGGTTCATGCGCCTCACCTCGGCGGCATCTTTGCCGATCTCAGCGGCGAACATGTCGATCGCGCGCTCGATGGCGGCGGTTGCTTCGGGTCGACCGGCACCTCGATAGGCAACGATCGGTGTCGTGTTCGTGACCACCGATTTGGTGCGACACTCGATTTTTGGAATCGCGTACACACCACTGCTCATCGGGCGAGTGCAGGCAGGTGCGAGCACTGCGCCGACATCGACGAACGCACCACAGTCTTGAATCGCCTCAAGCCGATAGGCGAGCACTTTGCCGTCGCGGGTTCCACCGATCGTGACGTATTGCAGTTGAGCGCGACCGTGACCGAGGGCGAGCATCGATTCGCTGCGCGTCTCACGCCAGCGCAACGGGCGACCGACGGCTTGCGCGAGGCGACCAAGCACGATTTCTTCGGGGTACGCCGAGATTTTCGCGCCGAAACCGCCACCCACGTCGGGCGTGATCACTCGCACGCTGCTCGACGGATCACTCTTGTTGATCTGGTCGCGAACGCCTTGCGCGTGCTGGGTCGAGATCCACTGGTACAGCCGGCCATCGACCCACGCCACCGCCGAGCCACGCACCTCGAGCGGGCACGGTGCGAGACGTTGATTCATGTAGCGACCCTTGACGACCACCTCGCAGTCGGCAAAGAACTCATCGCCCGTCACCCCGGGCATGCCCCACAGGGTTGAGTCGACCATCACGTTGCTGCCGGCAGCGGGGTAGATGAGTGTCGTCGATTCCATCGCGGCCTCAAGGTCGACCAACGCCTCAATGGGTTCGTAGTCGACGATCACGCGGTCGGCGGCGTCTTCGCCCTGGTCGGCGCGTTCAGTGACTACGACAGCAATGGGTTCGCCGACGTAGCGAACGCGGTCGCTCGCCAGCAGCGTGCGCGCGCAGCCGGGGTTATACGACGATACCTCGGGTTGCAGGTTGAGCGATGCAGCAGTGTGTACTGCAAGCACCCCAGGTGCCTGCAGTGCGTCACTGACGTCGATGCCCCTGATGTGGGCGTGCGCCAGCGGTGATCGCACGAAGGTGACGTGAGCGGCACCAGCCAGCACCGCTTCGTCGCGCATGTCGTCGACGTACACCCCGCCCGTGGTGAGAAACTTTGGGTCTTCTTTGCGCAGAACGCGATTGCCGAGGATGCTTCCAGCCATGCGCTCAAGTTACTGCCCGTGCGCGCCGTGTGACGGGCTCAGCGCCGCAGACTCAGCGCGGCAGACCTAGCGCCGCGTCGCCCCTTACGGACGTTGCGGGTCGAACGTGTCGAGGTTGCCTTGCAGCACACCCTCATACTGCGACTCGCGCAACGTCACGATGCCCGCCACGAGGGTGTATGGCCAACGTGCAGGCAACGTGATCGGGGCTTCGGGTGACGCCAGCATCGGCACGCGTCGCTCGTTGGGCAACAGGTAGCCGAGTTGTTCGCGAATCGCTTGGCGCACGCCTGACGGCTCGCGCAGGGCATCAACTTCGTCTTGCAAAACGTCGTTGACTTCTTCGAATGCCGCATACCGATTGCTGCGCTCGGCCAGCAGATCGCGCTGGGTGTTCCACGTGCGAACAGGCGTGACGAAGAAATAGGCAACAAGCACCAGCGCGCCAACGATGCTGAGCGGCAACACATAGCCGCGCAGGCGCTGCACGGCAGCCAGGGCAAAACTCACCCTTCTATTGTGACGGCTGCGGGCCGGATTTCGGGGAACCTACGCCTGCGGGTTCAGTGCCGTGCGACCGCGGTAACGCGCTCGTGACCCGAGTTCGGCTTCGATGCGCAACAGGCGGTTGTACTTCGCAACACGGTCACTGCGGGCCGGAGCACCGGTCTTGATTTGGCCGCAGTTAGTGGCGACGGCCAGGTCGGCGATGGTTGCGTCTTCGGTTTCGCCACTGCGGTGGCTCATCACGCTGGTGTATCCGTGCTGTTTGGCGAGTGCCACGGTGGTGAGCGTCTCGGTGAGGGTGCCGATCTGATTCACCTTCACCAACACGCTGTTCGCAACATGTGCGTCGATGCCACGTTGCAGCCGGGTCACATTCGTGACGAACAAATCGTCGCCCACGAGTTGCACCTTGTTGCCGAGCATCGTGGTGAGTTGCGCCCAGCCATCCCAATCGTCTTCGGCCATCGCGTCTTCGATCGACACGATGGGGTACCGCGCCACGAGCGACGCCCACCACTCGCAGAGCTGTGCTGAGGTCATGGTTTTGCCTTCGCCCGCGAGGTGATACGTGCCGTTCTTGTACAACTCGCTCATCGCGGGGTCGAGCGCAATAGCGATGTCAGTGCCCGCCTTAAAGCCGGCACGCTCGATCGCTTGCAACAAGACCACGATGGCTTCTTCGTTGCTGGCAAGGTCGGGGGCAAAACCACCTTCGTCACCCACTGCGGTGGCGAGTTTTCGTTCACGCAACACCGACTTGAGCGCGTGATACGTCTCGACGCCCCAGCGAAGTCCTTCGCTGAACGACGGGGCACCGATTGGCATCACCATGAATTCCTGCAGGTCGACGTTGTTGTCGGCGTGCGCCCCACCGTTCAACACGTTCAACATCGGAACCGGCAACACGGACGCATCTGATCCACCGATTGAGGCGTAGAGAGGGGTCTTCGTTGCCGCGGCATGCGCATGAGCAAGGGCGAGGCTCGCACCCAGCAATGCGTTGGCGCCAAGGCGACCCTTGTTTGTCGTGCCATCGAGGGCAATCATTGCGTCGTCGGCACCACGCTGGTCGGCTGAGTCGCGACCTACGAGCAGCGTGCGCAGTTCACCATTGACATGACCGACTGCGCGTGAGACTCCCTTGCCGAGATATCGCTTGCCGCCGTCGCGCAGTTCTACCGCTTCGTGTTCGCCGGTTGATGCACCTGATGGCACGATTGCCGTGCCGCGCGCACCACCGTCGAGGTGAATTTCTACTTCGACCGTCGGATTGCCGCGCGAGTCGAGCACTTCACGACCGACGACGTCAACGATGCGCATGCGACGCCTCAGGCTAGTTGCGCGTGTGTGCGGCTCGCGGGCGGCGATGCGGCGTTATGCGTCGAGGTCGCGCTTCGCATCGTTCCACAGTGCATCGAGTTGCGCGAGATCGCTGCGCGCCACGTCGATGCCACGTTGCGTGGCGAGCAGTTGAACTCGCTCGAAACGAGCGATGAACTTGTCGGCGGCCGAGCGCAGCGCGGTTTCAGCATCTACGCCCAGCTTGCGGGCCACATTCACCACCGAAAACAACAGGTCGCCCAGCTCCATGCGCACGACCTCAGGGTCGCCGACGTCGCGGGCACGCTGCAGTTCGTCGAGCTCTTCGTCGATCTTGGCGAGCGCTCCGTCGGCGTTCGGCCAGTCAAACCCGACTTCAGCGGCACGCTTCTGCAGTTTTTGTGCCAGCGAGAGCGATGGAGCTGCGCGCGAGACTCCGGCAAAAAAGTTCGGCGTGGCACCCACCTTCGCCGCACCCTTTTGCGCACGCTCTGCCTGCTTGATGGCATCCCAGGTCTGCACGACGGCATCGGCATCCGCCGCCTTCGCCGCGCCAAACACGTGCGGGTGGCGGCGCACTAGTTTGTCGTGGGTGGTGCGCGCCACGTCAGCGAGGCTGAAGCGGCCCTGCTGCTCGGCGATCGTCGCGTGAAACTCGATTTGGTAGAGCAAGTCACCGAGTTCTTCCACAAGAGCTTCATCGGTGGTTGGGTCATCGGTGTCGAGAGCATTCAGGGCATCGACGACTTCATAGGTCTCTTCAACCAGGTAGCGCACGAGTGATGCGTGCGTCTGCTCGCGGTCCCACGGGCATTGCTCGCGCAGTGTGCGCGCGAGTTGATGCAGTCGAGCCAGTTCGCCAGCAACTGGTGCTGCGAGTTGTGGAATGTAGATCGACGTGAGATGGTCGGGTGTCAACCCGTGCTCACGCTCGAGCCGGTCGAGGTTCTGCCACACGGTGTGCACCACCTGCTCGTCATCAAGACCGAGATGGTGAAGCACGACGACAGGTTCATCACCGCGCGCGTCGTCGTAAGTCAACTTGAGGTCACTCAACACCCAGTCGGCATGGCACTGCGCCACAAGAAACGGACCCCGCTCATTCGCTGCCGCCTGCGCAAACTGGTGCGCATCGACCAACCGCACACCTTCGTTCACCGGGTCGATGCCGAGTCGCTGCCACGCCAGATCTAGAAAGCTCACGGCGTGCAGCACGCGAAGTTCAACTCGTTGGTCGTTGCGCAGATATCGCACCGACTCTTCGAGCACGCTCGGTGAGCCCGGCACGGCATAGAGCACTTCGCCAGAGGTGAGAGCAGTGTTCAGCAATTCATGGGCGATTGCTTCGTAAACCGCAGCAAACGTGTCGTGACGTTCGTATTCGTCATCAAACGACCGTGCATCGCCGACGACGGCTGCACTCGGGTGTCGTGTGGTGCGCACGAACCGTCGAGTGCTGTGTGCGATTGCCTGCATCGTCTCGTGCGTCACGAGCCCGGCGGGTCCGGGCCCGAGGCCCACAACAGTGATGATCGGTCGCGTCATCGACGCGTCAGGGCTTGACGACTGAGCCAGCGAGAGCGTCCCAGCGGCCATACCGTGAGGCGACCGAGACGTTGGCTTCGCTCAGCGCGCCGAGCAGTCGATACTCACCGGGTGCCGATTCGAGCGTGGCAATCAGGTCGTTGGCGACAGCGTCGAACGGTCGCAGATAGATGATGTGCCAACCGAATGACGACTTGACGGGCTGGGTTGGCACGCCCACTCGTGCTGCGAACGCCCCAGCCACGAAGTCGGGGTCGAAGCCCGCTTGCCACTCGTTGGTGCTGATGCAGGTGCCGCTTTGCCCGGTGAGTGCGCCACCCGACTCGGCCGCATTTGGTTCAAACGAATACGCACCAGCAATCTTGGCGAACTCGTCGTCACCTGCTGTTGCACCGAGCTCGCTGCGTGCCTTGAGCGCCGTTGCCTCGGTCTTGACGACCAGATGTCGCACGCACAACAACCCGAGACGTTTCGGGTCGATGTCGTAGGTTTCGGCAATCTCGGTGCTGCTGAGCGGCGACACTCGACTGAGTGCGTTACTCGCCGCATTCAGTTTGATGATGAGGTCGCGCAACGTGTCGGGGAGACCGGCTGAGCCGTTTTCCTCGAGTTGCGTCGCAACTTCGTCGCGATCTGCCTGAGTAACTTCGACATCGCTGTCAGCAAGCACCTGGTCGATGACCTTGGCGCGAATCAACGAAGTGAGTAGGCCGCGCACCGTTTCGCCGTCGGCGACACCGTTCACAATTTGGGTCTCACCGACGGTTGCAAAGTCAGACATCACTTGTTCGAGGTCGGCCGTCAAGACTGGGTCGTCGTTGACCGTTGCGGCGTTGTTGTTCGAACCGCACGACACGAGCAACACGCCGGCGAGAAGTGCGAGTGAGACGCGACGTTGAGCGAGTGAGACGCGACGGAGCACCGCCTCACCCTAGTTGTCGAAACGATTCGACACTGCGGCGCTGTTCGTCTGGGGCAGCGCACGCACGAAGTCGGGCAGTGCATGCAGAAACTCAGGCAGCACGCGCAAGAGATAGTCGACACTGGCCTCGTTGCGCGGCACCTCGAGTCGTAGGGTTTCGGCAACCTCGTCATATGACGTTCGCGCCGACCACTGACGGGTCTGTTCAACATCGCGAGGTGTAAGACGCAGGGGTGACAGACGCACCGAGGCGTCTTGCACGGTGACCCGTCGCAGACCGAGTCGGTGGCACAGGGTGCGCAAGAGACCAATGCGCAACAACGCTTCTGCTGGGGCAGGAAGCGCCCCGTAGCGGTCGATCCACTCGCGTCGCAAGTCGTCGAGCGAATCATCGTCGACGACGAGCGCCAGTTTGCGATAGGCATCTAGACGCAGTTCTTCGGAATCTACGTAGTCGTGCGGCAAGTACGCGTCGGCCTTCATCTCGATCTTCAGGTCGAGTGGTGAGGCGGGCACTTCGCCGCGCATCTCGACCACCGCTTCGCTGACCATCTGGCAATACAGGTCGTAGCCCACCGCCATGATTCGACCGCTCTGTTGTTCGCCGAGCAGGCTGCCAGCGCCGCGCAACTCAAGGTCGCGGCGCGCAATTTTGTAGCCGCTGCCGAGATCGGTCGTCTCGCCGATGGTCTTCAGTCGTTCGTAGGCAATCTCGCTCAGCACCACGCCACGTGGGTGAAAGAGAAACGCATACGCCTGTTGTCCGGCCCGCCCGACACGCCCGCGCAACTGGTGCAACTGCCCGAGGCCGAGACGCTGGGCGTCTTCAACAACGAGCGTGTTTACCGCCGGCATGTCGATGCCGCTCTCGATGATGGTGGTGCATACCAAGACGTCGAATCTGCCTTCCCAAAAATCGATGACGGTCTGCTCGAGCACGAGTTCGTCCATCTGACCGTGTGCATAGGTGATGCGCGCCTCGGGCACAAGTCGACGTAATTGCTCGGCGCGTTCTTCGATCGTCTCGACTCGGTTGTGCACCCAGAACACCTGGCCGTCGCGCAACAGCTCACGGCGAATTGCTTCGGCTGCGACGCGATCGTCATAGGTGGTCACGTGGGTGCGAATCGGTTGTCGATCAGCGGGCGGAGTGTTCAACAACGACATGTCGCGAATGCCAACGAGGCTCATCTCAAGTGTGCGCGGTATCGGTGTGGCCGACAGCGTGAGCACGTCGACATTGCCGTAGCGCATCTTGATTGATTCTTTGTGCTGCACGCCAAAGCGCTGTTCTTCGTCGACCACGAGAAGACCGAGGTTCTTGTAACGAATCGAGTCGCGCAGCAAGCTGTGCGTGCCGATTACTACATCAACGTCACCGGTGGCGAGCGCGCGCACCACCCGGCGGGCTTGCGAATCGGGCACGAATCGCGACAGCAATTCGACTCGCACGGGAAACGGCTTCAGTCGTTCAGAGAATGTCGCCATGTGCTGCGATGCCAGCAGAGTCGTGGGCACTAGAACCGCGGCTTGCTTGCCGTCTTGCACACACTTGAATACCGCCCGCAGTGCGACTTCGGTCTTTCCGAAGCCCACATCGCCGCAGACGAGACGATCCATCAAATGCGGGCTCTCCATGTCGCGTTTCACGGCTTCGATCGCCTCGAGCTGGTCGGGTGTCTCGATGTAGGGGAACGCGGCTTCCATCTCTGTCTGCCACGGTGTGTCGGGCGAGAACGCATGACCCTGGGTGTGCAGGCGGCGTTGATAGAGCAGCACCAGCTCTTGGGCGATGACGCGCAGTTCGTTGCGCACGCGCTGTTTGGTGCGTGCGAAGTCGGCACCGCCCATGCGGTTGAGCGACGGTGCGTCGCCACCGACGTATTGACGCACGAAGTCGATCTGGTCGCTCAGCACCAACAGCACACCGTCGGCATATCGAATCTGCAGAAAGTCACGCTCGACGCCGTCGAGCGTGCGACGCGCCATACCCTCGAACATTCCGATGCCATGCACGTCGTGCACCACGTGGTCGCCGGCCTTGAGGTCTTCGAACATGAGCGAACCTTGGCGACGTCGCGTACGTCGTCGACGTGTCGAGCGTCGTCCGCTCAGCTCGGCTTCGGTGGCGAGCGCGAGTTTGGCGAAAGGCAGCACGAAACCCTCGTGCATCTGGCGCACGACGATGACGATGCCGGGTTCGTCTTCTTTGGGCAGCAGATTCGCTGCCGTCGCATCTTCGACTAGCCGCACCGCAGCACCCTCGCTAGCGAGGTCGCGCATGGCGCGGCGAGCCGACTCGATGTTGTCGTGACACAGCACGATGCGATAGCCGAGTGCGAACATGTCGCGCAGGCGCTGGGCAAGTTGCGCAGGGCTTGACGTGGGCGAGCCCCACCGCGTTGACTCAACGACGAGTGGTGCATCACTCGAATCGCCAAAGAGCGGAGCCGACACCGACAACGCAAGCGGCAGGTCGGGCCGAGCAAGCAGCGCATCAACGTCGACGTGCAGACGAGGTAGCGGTGATGACGATGCAAACGACCAGGTCGATGCCAACGCCTCGGCGACCGCCGATTCTTCATTGGCCAGCTCGTGGGCGCGCGAGCGTGTGTAGGCGGGGTCGAGCAACACCACTGCCGAACGGTCGCTCAACTTCTCTGGCAACAAGTCGAGCAACGTCAGCTGTTCGTCAACGAGCCAGGCGAGCCAGTTTTCCATGCCGTCGAATCCGCTGCGTGTCACGATGCGTTCCCACTGCTCGCGACCCCAAGGTTCGGTGCTTGCCAGTGTCGTCGCTCGCTGCACGATCTGGTCGTCAATCAGCAACTCGCGTGCTGGGTACAGCGTGACTTGTGCGAGATCGCGAGTGCTGCGTTGGTCGTTCACCTGAAACGCTGAGATGCGCTCGACGTCGTCTCCCCACAACTCGATGCGCACCGGTGTGTCTGCGGTCGAGTCGAACACATCGAAGATGCCACCACGATTTGCAAATTCACCGCGGTGCTCAACGAGGGGTTCGCGCAGGTATCCCCAGTCGACGAGCGTGCTGGTCAATTGCTGCACATCGAGCGTCTCGCCACGGCGCACGACGAACGGGGTGAATGTGCGAGCAGCCGGGCTCAGTCGTTGCAAGATGGCACGTATCGACGCCACGACGAATCGTGGAGCAACATCGTCGCGCAGACGGGCCGCCACGCGCATGCGCTCGCCCATGGTTTCGACACCCGGGCTCACCCGTTCGAAGGGCAGCGTCTCCCATGCGGGGAAGTGCAGCACCTCACCTTCGACGAACGCGGCGAGGTCATCGGTCAACGCCCGTGACTGCGCGTCGGTGGCGGCAATCACCACGATGGTGTCACGCGGTCGTGTGCGCGCCAGTGCTGCGAGCATCACCGGCCGCACATTGTCAGCCCACGCCACGACGCTGCCGGGCGCTGATCCGATGCCGACCGCACGACCGTAGGCCGCCACTTCACTTGCGAGAGCTGCGAGTGACACCTCGCGCGCCTGCTGCAGCGACTCTTCGGTAGCCATTGGCGACGTTCTAGGCGCCGTTGACTTGCTGCATCGCCGTGTCGGCACCGTGGCGCAACACGAGCAGCACGGCATCGGTGGCGCGCTGCACCGCATCGTCAAGCAGTTGTCGCTCACTCACGGGCACCCGACCGAGCACGTGATCGGCGCCACGTTCTTTGCTGGCTGGCTTACCCACACCGATGCGCACCCGCACGAAGTCTTGCGACTTGAGATGCTGGGTGATCGAGCGCAGCCCGTTGTGGCCCGCCAAACCTCCGCCAACTTTCACGCGCACACTGCCAGGCGGCAGGTCGAGTTCGTCGTGCACGACGATGACTCGCTCGACTTCGTTGATGCCATAACGCCGCGCCATCGGGCCGACGGCTTGGCCCGTGTTGTTGACGTACGTCATTGGTTTGATCAAGAGATAGTGCAGAGCCCCGTCGTGCACTTCTGCGAACAAACATTTGTCGCGGCCGGCCTTGAGCGTGATGGTTGCTAGCGAGGCGAGGGCGTCGACGACTTCGAAACCGACGTTGTGTCGCGTGCGCTCGTATTCGCTGCCCGGATTTCCGACGCCAACGACCAGCGCAGTAAATGGAGTTCCGCGGCGCTCTGGTCGCGAACCGCGACGCAAGAGCCCCATCGATGATTACTTGCTGGGCTTGCCACCCGCAGCAGGCTTGGCATCGCCCTTGCCCGCTGCAGCAGGAGCGGCACCCTCGGCGGCTGCTGCACCATCGGCAGCAGCTGCGCCTTCGGCAGGCGTTTCGCCTTCGACTGGGGCTGCGGCGACGGGTGCGGCCTCTTCGACCTTGGTGCTGACGACGGTGACCACCACGAACTCTGGGTCGCCCACAATGCTGACGCCCTGCGGCATGACGAGGTCGCCGAGTCGCACGACGCTGTTCATCGTCATGTTCGTGACATCGACCGTGATTTCGTTCGGAATGTTTGCAGCGGTAGCGCGAACATCAATCGAGCTGACGACGGGGTCAACGAGACCACCCTCGGCGAGCACCGCTTTGGCGACACCCTTGACGTGCAACGGCACGTGCACGGTGATCAATTCGGTGAGGCTGATTTGCTGAAAGTCGACGTGGCGAACGATGCGCTTCACCGGGTCGCGCTGCACTTCCTTCACGATGGCGGGGTAGGTGTCGCTGCCGACGTGCAACTCGAGCACGGTGTTGAGACCTGCCGGGCCTGAGAGTGCGACGCGCAGATCTTTGCGGTCGACGGTGACGGCAACTGGCGTCATTCCGTGGCCGTAGACGACACCAGGAATCTGGTCTTGGGCAAGCAAGCGACGGGCGGCGGCGCTACCAAGCGCACGACCGACCTGAGTTTTTAGAGCTGTTGGCATTTCGTCAGTCTATGGGCGAGTTTCTGCGCCCACCCGGGGGTGACGTTGTGCAGGGTGCCGTGTGCGGTGCCTTACGCCCGACTCAGGCGAGGTTCTCGCCGCCGAACAGTTCGCTGACGCTCGTTTCTTCAAACACCGCAGCCAGCGCGTCGGCAATGATCTTGGCCACCGACAGCACTTCGATCTTGTCGATGCGCTTTTCTTTCGCCAAGGGGATGGTGTTGGTCAGCACCACGCGGCTGATGGGCGACTTCTTTAGCCGTTCGATGGCAGGGTCGGAGAGCACGCCGTGGGTGGCCATGGCCCAGACCTCTTTGGCGCCGCGTGCGATGAGCAGTTCGGCAGCCGAGGTGATAGTGCCGGCGGTGTCGATCATGTCGTCGGTGAGCACGCACAGTCGGCCTTGCACGTCGCCGATCACTTCTTTCGCGCTCGCCACGTTCGCGACGTTTTTTTCACGGCGCTTATAGACGAAGGCCACGTCGGCATCCATGTCGGCAAGATGTTGCGCGAAGCGTTCTGCCACTTTCACCCGACCCGTGTCGGGTGAGACAATGACGACACCCTCGCGGGCGTTCTCGCGCAAATACTTCTCGAGCACCGGCATGGCGGTGAGATGGTCGACCGGACCATCAAAGAAGCCCTGAATCTGCCCGCTATGCAAATCAACCGACACCATGCGCTTTGAGCCGGCCGACTTGAACATGTCGGCGACCACGCGCGCCGTGATTGGTTCTCGACCCGCTGCTTTGCGATCTTGCCGTGCATAGCCGTAGAACGGGCACACTGCGGTAACGCGCTTTGCTGAGGCGCGGTACGCCGCGTCAATCATGATGAGCTGCTCCATGATCGCATCGTTGATGCTGTAGCCGTTATGACCGTAATGCGACTGCATGATGAAGACGTCGCCGCCTCGAATGCTTTCACCGAAGCGTGGGCGAATCTCACCGTTGGCGAACTCGACAACATCGGCTTCGCCGAGTGTGATGTTCAGGTGGCTCGCAACCTCACGCGCCAACTCAGGATGCGCGCGACCGCTGTAGAGCACCATCCGCTTGGTGGTGACTTTGTCGATCGACTTGTTCACTGCGAGCCAGCATAGAACGAGCCAGTCTGGGGCCCCGATTTGACGGTGGTCATCTCGGGCAATCGTGCGCAACGGCCGACGTCGGCAACGCCATCAGCGGCGTACCGCTTCGCTTGGTAACAGCGGCGTGCCGTTGCGCCGCGGCTGCGCTCATCGTTCCGGGGAGAGGATTCGAACCCCTATATGCGGGACCAAAACCCGCTGTCCTGCCGTTGAACGACCCCGGAGTGTCGGTGGTGCATCGCACACCATGTTTCAGGGTAGCGTCGTTGCTCGCATGGGATCACTCGTCAAGCGTCGCCGCAAGCGAATGCGCAAGAAGAAGCACAAGAAGATGCTTCGTCGCACTCGTCACCAACGCAACAGCAAGTAGCGCGCCGCGGCGTAGGGTCGCTTCATGCGACTCACTTCGTGTGTTGTGTCGTGGTGCATCACTTGCTCGCGACGCGTCGTTGAGCGACTTAGCCGTTCGTCGTTCGTAACACCGTCGCCTCGGGTAGGGCTGCGGCGATGTCGTGATCACCGAGCACGAACCACGTCGCACCGCTGCCCGCCAAGGTTGGCGCGACACCAGCAGCTTCACGAATGCGGTCTCGCCACCGGGCAAGTTGCGGTTCAACCACTAACGCTGCGGCTTCAAGATCGTTGAGTTCGCCGCGTTGTTCTGCGGGCGAGAGCGAATCCCACGCTGAGTACACCGCTGGTGTCGCCACCTTCAAGGGCGGAATAATCAGCGTCACGTTGAAGGCTTGCTTCGGTCGCGCCTCGACGACCTCGCCGATGCCCGACACCCGTGCGCGACCACCAACCATGCAGAACGGAATATCGGCGCCCAATCGTGAAGCGCCGACAAGATCGGTATAACCCGCCCAACGCAGCACCGCGGCCGCATCAGCCGAGCCACCGCCAAGGCCACCGCCACTCGGAATTTGCTTGTCGATGATCACGCTCGCCGTGCGTCTCGCTAGTTGCAATGCCCGAGCCACCAAGTTGTCGTTGCTGGCGGGTACCCCATCGGCAAACGGGCCGACAATCTGCACGCCATCGCCCGTCGGGTCGATCGTGAGCACATCGTGCAGAGCGAGCGTGGCCATGTCGGCATCGATGAGGTGGTAGCCGTCGGCACGAACCCCGACGACACGCAAGTGCAGGGTCAGTTTGGCGGGCGCGACGAGCATCGCACGGTCACCTGCTGTCACGGCGTACCGGCCGTTCGCGTCGCCACCGCATCAGCGAGCCGCGCCCACTCGATCAGGCTCAATTCTTCTGCTCGTGCTTCGGGGTTCACGTCAGCGCGCGAGAAATCATCGGCTGTCGCTGCGCCATCGAGCGCACGACGCAGCATCTTGCGACGTGTTGCAAAGCCTTGGCGCACGAGACCGAAGAGTACGTCACGGTCGGCGGCAACTGCGGGCGTCGGGCGCCGCTCGATTTCGACGAGGCTCGATGCGACGCGCGGTCGCGGCAAGAACACCGCCGACGACACCTCACCAACGATGCGGGCAGTTGCCCAATATGACACCTTCACGCTGAGAGCGCCGAATGCCTCAGAGCGTGGCGCTGCGACGAACCGTTGCGCAACTTCCTTCTGCACCATCACCAACAGTCGTCGCACCTGCGGCACAAAGTCGAGCAGGTCGGCAACGAGTGGTGTCGCGACGTTGTAAGGCAAGTTGGCAACGACCGTCCACGATTCGCAAGCAGCGAGCAGTTGCGACCAATCGACCCGCATCGCGTCGTCATGCACTAGTCGCACGTTGGCACGACCCGCAAGCGTCTCGCGCAGGGCGACAACGAGACCAGAATCGATCTCGAGAGCAGTGACGTGTGCGCCAGTGTCGGCTAACGCCAGCGTGAGCGCGCCGAGACCTGCGCCAATCTCCAACACATGATCACCGGTGCCGACACGTGCGAGCGCGGCGATGCGTCGTACCGTCTCAGGCTCGACGACGAAGTTCTGCCCGAATGATCGCCGCGGTGCCAGCCCGTGGCGGGCAAGCAGCTCGGAGGTTTGCGACCGAGTGAGGGTCACCAGGTGAGCGCGACAGGTATCGGCGCGTTGACGAGGTCAGACAGCTCGACGAAGAGACGTGTGTGCAGAACAATGACAACGTTCGCCGGTGTCGAGGGCATCATCACATTCGAGCAGGCAATTGATCGACCGTTGTCGAGGTTCTTCACCACGATCGTGACGCCGTACGGTGCGCCCGGCGCATTGCACACCGTCTGGGGTGCCCCGTTGAAGCTGCTGAACGTTCCCTTGCCTTCGAGGCGGCTGCCCTGGCTGCTCGGATACGAAATCACCGCAGTGCCGGTGGGGGCGATGCCGGCCGGGCCCTCGAGAAACACGGGCGCGGGTGGCTCACTCGTCTCGCTTCCGCTGCCCGCCACGCTGACGCCTGCGGCAGCCACGGTCGCTACCTCGGCTTGCGGTTCGCCGCGCGTGAAGAACAAGACCGCCGGCACGGTCACGAGCGTCAGCAGCCCAACCAAGGTGATGCGACGACGGTCGGTCACGTTGAGAAACATGCGCACGTCTCCTTTCACTGGCTGGCTGGTGGTCGAGTGACGAACGGTGCGGGGCTTACGACGCTACCGAGCAATGCCAGGGAAGGCCGCGTGCGCATTCTCCACCGTGATACGGGCGATATCGGTGAGGTGTTCGCCGCGCACCTGCGCAAGGCATTCGCCGACATAGCGCACATGGGCGGGCTCATTTTCTTTGCCACGATGCGGCACCGGCGCCAACCACGGAGCATCGGTTTCGGTCAGCAGCTTTTCGGCAGGGCAGAACTGTGCAGCGCGACGAATGTCATCGGCCTTGTTGAACGTGACGATGCCCGAAAACGACAGCCACGCACCGCGACGCACGGCCTCACGTGCTTCAGCGACGTCGCCAGTGAAACAGTGAAAGACCGTGCGTGCTGGCATACCTTCGGCATCAAGCACATCGAACGTGTCGGGCCACGCATTGCGCGTGTGAATCACGAGTGTGAGATCGAGTTGCTTGGCAAGGGCGATCTGTTGGGCAAACACCGTGCGTTGCACATCACGATCTGAGTGGTCGTAGTAGAAGTCGAGGCCGCATTCACCGATTGCGACGACCCGCTTCGCACGCAAGTCGTCTGCCGATGCCTCGGTCACGTAGGGCGCGATGGTCTCAAAGCCCAATTTGGCGTCGTGCGGGTGTAAGCCAACGGTCGCCCACACGTTTTCGTGTCGGGCGGCGATGTCGAGTGCCAGTCGAGTCGTGTTGGCGTCAGTACCGATGACGATGACCTTCGTGACATCGTTGGCCAACGCGTTGGCAATCGAGCCGTCTGCACCACCCGGTGTGCGCTCGTCGTACACATGACAATGCGTGTCGACCCAGGTCGGGGCGGTGACGTTCACGTTTCGGCTCTGCTTACGACTTTTTGCGAGGGAAGAGCGGCTCACCCTTCTCTACCGTGAGGCCACCTGGGTAGCCGCCCCACGTAGCCGCGTCGGGCAGGCGATGATCTTCGATGCGACCGGGCAGGCCAATGCGCCGCCAGATTTCTTGCGTCGTCGTTGGAAGTGCAGGGTTGGCGAGCAACACCACGATGCGCAGCGCCTCGAGTGCATCGCCCATGACGGCGTCGACTGCGGCACCGGCGGTCATCTTCCACGGTTCGTTCTGTTCGAGATGGGCGTTGGTGGCGCGAATCAAGTTCCACGCTGCTTCGAGCGCCTTGCTCGGTTGCGCGCCACGCCACGATGCGTCAGCCTCACGCACGGCAGTCGCAGCGACAGCAGCCAGCGGCGAATCACTACGTGGCGTTGGGCCAATGCCACCACACTTCTTTTCGACCACGGTCGCGACACGTGCTGCGAGGTTGCCGAGGTTGTTGGCAAGGTCAGAGTTGTAGCGCGCAACGAGACCTTCATAGGTGAAGTCGCCGTCATTGCCATACGCCGTGTCGGCGAGCACGTAGTAGCGAAAACCGTCGACGCCGAACTCGTTGATCAGATCAAGCGGGCTCACCACGTTGCCGGTTGTCTTTGACATCTTCTCGCCACCGACGAGTAGAAACCCGCCGACCGCCCAGCCCTTGGGCGGTTCGATGCCTGCTGACATGAGCATCGCCGGCCAATACACGCAGTGAAAACGAATGATGTCTTTGCCGATGAAGTGCCAGTCGACCGGCCAGCGCGATGCGAATCGCTTGTCGTCGCTGCCGTAGCCGTGTGCAGTGATGTAGTTGGCGAGTGCGTCGAACCACACGTAGGCAACGTGGTCGGCATTCCACGGCAGGGGAATACCCCATTTCAGCGACTTGCGGCTCACAGAAAAGTCGTTGAGGCCACCCTTGATGAAGCCGAGCACTTCATTGCGACGGAACTCGGGCACGATTGCGTTTGGGTGCTGGTCGTACCAGTCGAGCAATCGTTGTTCGAATCGCGACAGGCGGAAGAAGTAGTTCTCTTCTTCCACATAGTTGGCGGGTGTCTTGTGAATCGGGCAGTTTCCACCTTCGAGCTCTTCGTCGGTGTAATACGCCTCGCACGCCACGCAGTAGCGGCCCTTGTACACGTCGAGCTCGATATCGCCAGCGTCGTAGCACGCCTGCAGCAGTTTTCGTACGCCTACTTTGTGACGCTCTTCGGTGGTGCGAATGAAGTCGTCGTACCTCACGTCGAGGCGCTTCCATGCGTCGGCATACAGCGGGGCAATTTCATCGACGAACTCGTTGGGTGTCTTGCCGGCGGCGTCTGCGTACTGCTGCACTTTCAGCCCGTGTTCATCGGTGCCGGTCAATAGATGCACGTCGTCGCCGCACAGGCGATGCCAGCGGCACACCGCGTCGGTGACAATCGTGGTGTAGGCGTGTCCGAGGTGCGGCTTGGCAGTGACGTAGTAGATCGGTGTCGTCGCCGCGAAGTTTGGCACCACTCCAACCTACGCTCAAGGCGATGTCTTTTCAGTTCGACCTCGCAACGCAGGTTCAGCCGATCGGCGACGGCAGGTTTTCTGCGCACGTACACGACGGTTGGGACATCGGCGGCAATGCCAACGGCGGATACCTGCTCGCTCTCGTTGCCGCGGCGTTGTGCGGCGCGGCTGGTCGACCATTGCCGGTGGCGTTGTCGTGCCACTACCTCGCGCCAATCAACGATGCCGATGTCGTGATCGAAACATCCATCGTCAAAGTGGGCAAGGCGTTCACCACCGCGGTTGCCACCATGCGTCATGGCGAGCGCACCATCGTGATGGCCTCGGGCACGCTCGCTGACGGTTTTTCAACGGGCAGTCGCGTGCATGAGACCCGTGTGGCGCCGCAGATTCCGTCTTTTGGCGACTTGGTGCCGCGCGACGCGACATCAGCAGGCATGCCCGGTCTCATGAGCAAACTCGACGTGCGATTGCACCCCGATGACGTGGGCTTTGCGCTGGGCACACCGAGTGGTCGCGCCCTCGTGCGTGGCTGGTGTGCATTTCGCGATGCTCGACCAGTTGACGCACTCGCTCTCACGCTGATGTGCGACGCATTGCCGCCGGCGATGTTCAATTTGTCTGGCGCCCCAGGTTGGGTGCCCACCGTGCATTTGTCGTTTTATCTACGCGGCATTCCTGCACCGGGGCCAATTGCGGCAGAGTTTGCGACCAATCACCTGCGCGACGGAATGTTCGACGAAGACGGCCTCTTGTGGGATTCAACGGGTGCACTCGTCGCCCAGTCGCGCCAACTGGCGCTCTTGCCGCGCTAGCCG
>Ga0214923_10002763_pt1 | contig 22807 bp, 20 predicted proteins | sample LL1510_MetaG_FD_177993 | JGI IMG/M metagenome (GOLD analysis project Ga0214923, IMG submission 177993) | Freshwater microbial communities from Lake Lanier, Atlanta, Georgia, United States - LL-1510 | ecosystem: Environmental > Aquatic > Freshwater > Lake | place: USA: Georgia | collected...
CTGGCCCACGATGTAGCTGTTGGTGCCGGGCCCGGTCATCATGCCGGGGTTGGGTGCGGTCAGGCGCTGCACATGGCGCAGCAAGGGCACGGGGCGCTCACATTGCCAATCCAGGTGGTGCAGGACTTGCCCATCGGGGTTGAGCAGGGTCAGCTCGCCAAAGGCGGGCTCGTGCTCCATGTAGCGCTCGACCTGGCCCTGCAGGTAACCCGCGCGCGGGCAACTGGTGAACAAGGGCTGCTCGCTGGTGCAGGCTTGCAGCACCGCGTCCACGCTGGGGTAGGCCTGCAAGCGCTGCAAGGTGCGGATGGTGGGAAAGATGATGAAAAAGTCACCCGCTTGGTGGCGCGCCAAAGCGTCTGCCGGGCGTACCCACTGCGGTTCGAATTGTTCTTTTTCATCGGCCACGGGATGCTGGTCGGTGGGCATGCGGGCCACCAAAAAAGGCACATCAAAGCGGCGCGGCAGGTCGCGGTCGGTGACCCAGTGGGCGAACACAAAAACCTGGTCGGCGCACAGGCGCAAACCGTGGTGCGCGCATTGCTCGTAAAAAGGTCCATGACGGTCGATGCGCGCCAGGGTGGTGGCGTCCAACGCTTGGCCATCGACATGCTGGGCCAGCAAAATCCCCAGCTCTTCATGGCTTTCGCGGATGGCCGCCAGCGCCTGGGTGAGGCGCTCTTCGCTTTGGCTGTCGCGGCGCTGGGCCAGATGGTGGTGGCGTGCATCGCTTGCGTCGATGCCGCCCCCCGGAAAGACATGGGCGCCGGGCGCAAAGCTGGCGCTCATGGCGCGGCGAGTCATCAACACCTCCAGGCCTTGGGTGCCATCGCGCAACAACAAAACCGTGGCCGCGGGCAGGGGTGCGGCGGGCTCACGCTGGGGGTGTATGAGTTGGGTGGGTCTGACCATGGCGCATTATGAACAGACTGTGGGCCTCTTTGGGCGATACTGCACACTTCGCCTAGCGTGGGTGGTTTTGGCGGCGATTCAATAACCGGAGACACACATGTTGAAAAGAACTTTCATGGCCTTGGCGCTGGCCGTTGGCCTGGCCCCGGTCGTGGCCTGGGCCCAGGCATGGCCGAACAAGCAACCGATCAAAATCATTGCCGTGTTCCCTCCCGGCGGTTCGGTCGACCAGGTGGCGCGCATCCTGGCGCAGTCGCTGTCACAGCAGCTGGGCCAAAGCGTGGTGGTCGAAAACAAAACTGGCGGTTCGGGCGTGGTGGGCACCCAGGCCATGGCCATTGCCCCGGCAGATGGCTACACCTGGGCCATGGTGTTTGACACCCACGGTGTGAACCCCAGTCTGATCGCCAGCATGCCCTACGACAGCAAAAAAGACCTGGTGCCCCTGATTTTGGTGGGCACCTCGGCCATGGTTTTGGCCACCCATGTGGGCTCAGAGTACAAAAGCTTTGCCGATGTGGTGGCCGCAGCCAAAGCGAACAAAAACGTGAGTTTTGGCACCATTGGCAACGGCAGTTTGGGCCATTTGTCGATGGCTTTGCTGGGCAAAAACGGCAACCTGTCTTTCAACCACATCCCCTTCAAAGGCGGTGGCCCATTGATGAATGACGCTGTCGCTGGCCATGTGCCCTTGTCGATGGGCACGGTGTTTTTGACCAAACCGCACGTGGACAGCAAGCGCATGCGCCCCCTGGCCGTGACCTCGGCCAAGCGGGTGCCTGAAATGCCCGATGTGCCCACCATTGCCGAAGCGGGTTTTCCGGGCTTTGAAGCGCCGGCTTGGTGGGCTGTGCTGGCTTCGGCCAAAACCCCGCCAGAGTTGGTCAAGCGCATGAACGAAGAGCTGAACAAAACCCTGCGCAACCCCGAGGTGGCCAACAAGCTGCAAGCCCAAGGCATTGAGTTGGCCGGTGGCAGCGTGGAGCGGGCCAAGTCGTTCATTGACAACCAAATCGACACCTGGGCCAAGGTGGTGCGGGACAACAACATCAAGTCGGATTGATGGGGTTGCTGGGGGGGGTGAACTCCCCCTCAAAAACCGCCATCTCGGGGTATGCGGGCTTCCTCCAGTCGCTGCGCTCCAATGTCGTCAGCCCGCACACCCCTCGTGCCGGTTTTTATTACCTTGTTCGCAGCCGCGATGGTGGGTGCGTCGACCCGACGACATTGGAGCGAAGCGACTGGAGGAGGGCGGCGTGCCCACCAGCGGGGCGGGCTCAGCAAACAAGTGGGCCCAGCAAAGAAGGGGGCCCAGCAAAATCGACACAACCCTGCGCTGTTAAGCTAGCGCGACATTTTTCAACCACAGGACACCCGCCCATGCGCATCCCTGATTGGACCCCCGAAGCCCATCCCCAACCCGCTGCATTGGTCGACGCCATCAAAGCGCGCCGTGGCGGGCAGTTGATCAATCTGGACAAGGCCTTGCTGTGGAGCGAGCCGGTGGCCAGTGGTTGGAATGTTTACCTGCGCAATGTGCGCACCGGCCTATCGGCCAGCCGCAAGCTGTGTGAGTTGGGCATTTGCACCGTGGCTTTGATCACCGGTGCGGTGTACGAGTACCACCACCACGCCCCCGATTTCATCAGCGCTGGTGGCAGCCAGGCCGAGTTGGATGCTTTGCAAGCGGTGCTCAAAGGCGATGCCCGCCAAGCGACGGACCACCCGGGGCTGGCCCCGCTGGAGCGTTTGGTGGTGCAGTACGCAGCCCAAATGACGATGGATGTGCAGGTGAGCGAAGCTTTGTTCAAGCAACTGGCCCGCCATTTCTCCACCACCGAGATGTTGGAGCTGACCACCGCCATCGCCACTTACAACATGGTGGCCCGCATCTTGGTGGCGCTGCAAATCACGCCAGAGGAACATTGAGTTGCTGAGCCTTATTTGCTGAGCCCGCACACCCCGAGTTGGCGGTTTTTTGAGGGGGAGTTCATGACCCAGGCCCCGCACAACACATCACCAAGAGCAGCCTCGCGGATAATCGGTGCATGCACATTCGCTTCACCAAGATGCAAGGCGCCGGCAACGACTTTGTGGTCCTTGACGAAACCCGCCAACGGCTGCACCTCAGCCCGGCGCAATACCGTTGGTTGGCCGACCGGCACTTTGGCATTGGGGCCGATCAAATCTTGAGCGTGCGCGCCGCACCCACCCCCGATGTGGACTTTGAATACGTCATTCACAACGCCGACGGCGGCGAGGTGGAGCATTGCGGCAATGGTGCGCGGTGCTTTGTGCGTTTTGTCCGCGACCAGGGTTTGACCACCCGCCAAACCGTGCGGGTCAAAGTGCACAGCGGCATCATCAGCCTGCACGAACGCGCCGATGGCTTGGTCAGCGTGGACATGGGCACGCCCATCTGGGATGCCCCCCGCATCCCCTTCGATCCCCAGCAGGCGCAGGCCTTGCCCACTGACGCGCAACACCCCTTGGAGCGCTGGCGCATCCAGTGGCCCGGTCACTTTGCGGACATCACGGTCGTGTCCATGGGCAACCCGCATGCGCTGTTGTGGGTGGACGATGTGGACTCCGCGCCGGTTCTGACCTGGGGGCCGGTGATCGAACGCCACCCGGCCTTTCCCCAGCGCGTCAATGTGGGCTTTGCCCAGCGCGTCTCGCGCCAAGCCATTCGCTTGCGGGTGTTTGAGCGCGGGGCTGGTGAAACCCTGGCCTGCGGCACGGGGGCTTGCGCGGCCGTGGTGGTGGGCCAGGCCTTGGGTTGGCTCGATACCGATGTGATGGTGCATGCCCGCGGTGGTACGCTCGAGATCTCATGGGCGGGCGATGACTCGCCGGTGCGCATGACCGGTCCGGCCGCCACGGTGTTCCACGGAGAAACAGAACTGCCCGATATCGCATGAAACCTGCTGCACTCAACCCCATCACCGAAGACGACATTGCCCAATTTTTGGTGCACACGCCTGATTTCTTCGATCGCCATGCCGAGCTGCTGGCCACCGTTCGCCTGGGCAGCCCCCATGGGGGGCGGGCGGTCAGTTTGCAAGAGCGTCAAGCCGAGATGTTGCGCGAAAAAATCCGCGCGCTGGAGGCCCGCATGATGGAGATGATCCGCCACGGCAATGACAACGCGGTGCTGGCCCACCGTTTGCAGCGGTGGTCTAAGTCCTTGTTTTTGGTGCCCCAGGCGCGCGATTTGCCGCGCGTGTTGGCCGAGCAAATCGAGCAGCAATTCATGGTGCCGCAAGTGGCCTTGCGCTTGTGGGGCTTGGCACCTGATTACCAACACGAAGCCTTTGTTCAGGGCGTGAGCGAAGACGTGAAATTGTTTGCCGCTTCGCTCAGCCAGCCCTACTGCGGCATCAACAACGGGTTTGAAGCCGCCCAGTGGTTGGCCGATCCAGCGGCCGCACAGTCTGTGGCCTTGGTGACTTTGCGCGACCCCCTGGTGTCAGACGCGCCGGCAGCCATCGGTATGCTGGTCCTGGCCTCGCCCGACAGCCAGCGTTACCACGCTGGCATGGGCACCGAATTTTTGGACAACCTGAGCGCTTTGGCCAGCGCCGCTGTGCAGCGCTTGCGCTGAGCCGCACCCGTTGCGCGGTGTGACTGGCCGCACACACAGCATGACCCCCCCATCCTCCGACACGCTGCATCCACCCGAGGTGGTGCGCGATGCGCTGGTGCTGAAATACCTGGACCATGTGCGCTTTGAAAAGCGTTTGGCCGAACGCACCGTCAGCTTGTATGGCTTGGACTTGGATCGATTGCAGGCCTTGGCCCAAGCGGTGCCGTTGGATTTGATGGCGGTGCACAGCGCGCATGTGCGCCGCTGGGTGGCCCAGATGCATGCGCGCGGTCGCAGTGCGCGCGGCATTGCCTTGATTTTGTCGGGTTGGCGTGGTTTTTATGCCTGGCTGGCCCGCCAAGGTTTGATCGAGACCAATCCTGTGCAAGGGGTGCGCCCACCCAAGGGGGCCAAGCCTTTGCCCAAAGCCTTGAACGTGGACCAAGCGGTGCAATTGGCCGAGCATCGGGTCAGCGCGGACGACCCGGCGCTGGAGGCGCGCGACGCCGCCATGGTTGAACTGCTATATGGCAGTGGATTGCGGGTGGCCGAGTTGGTGGGCTTGGATGTGCACGACAGCGCCCAAGCACGTGGCTGGTTGGATTTGGCGGCCGGACAGGCCCATGTGCTGGGCAAGGGGAGCAAGCGGCGCAGCGTGCCCTTGGGTTCTGTGGCGATGAAGGCAGTGGCGCATTGGCTGAGCTTGCGGCCCATGCACGTGCGCGATCCCGGGCAAACCGCCTTGTTCACCAGTCGCCAGGGCCAGCGTTTGAGCGCAGACGCGGTGCGCCAGCGCTTGAAACGCCGCGCCGCTTTGGCCGGTTTGACCACACCGGTGCATCCCCATATGCTGCGTCACTCGTTTGCCAGTCATTTGTTGCAGTCCAGTGGCGATATGCGTGCGGTGCAAGAGTTGCTTGGCCATGCCAGCATCAGCACCACCCAGGTGTACACCCGCTTGGACTTCAGCCATTTGGCCCAGGTCTATGACGCGGCCCATCCCAGGGCGCGCAAGAAATGAAACGCTCAGCCCGATGAAAACCTTGCGCCTGCGAGAGGGCAAAGAGCGCGCCGCATTGCGCCGCCACCCTTGGATTTACGACAACGCCATTGCCAAAGGCGGCGCCGACCTGGGCGAGACGGTGCGGGTGGAGTCGGCCAGCGGGCAATTTTTGGGTTGGGCCGCCTACAGCCCGAGTTCGAAAATCCGTGCCCGCATTTGGAGCTTTGACGAAACCGAGCGCATTGACGATGCCTTCTTGGCCCGCCGCTTGCAGGCGGCATTGGCAGCGCGAGCGCGCATGGACATCGACAGCGATGGGGTGCGTTTGGTGCACGGCGAGGCCGATGGCTTGCCGGGCTTGATCGTCGACCGCTACGGCGAGACTTTGGTGGCGCAGTTCCTCTCCAGCGGCTGCGAGCGCTGGAAACCTGCCATTGCAGATGCCTTGTGCCAGGCCACCGGCCTGGGCCGTTTGTATGAGCGCTCTGATTCGGGTGTGCGCGCCTTGGAGGGTTTGCCGCCACAAGCGGGTTGGTTGCGCCTGCCCGCGGGTGACGCAGGCCTCACGGAAGTGGGCTTGCGCGAGCACGCCTGGCAACTCAGCCTGGATGTGGCCGAAGGCCATAAAACCGGTTTTTATTTGGACCAGCGCGACAGCCGGCACAAATTTGCCCAGTACGCGCAACGCCTGGGTTTTGCGCAAGTACTCAATTGTTATTGCTACACCGGTGGCTTCAGTGTGGCCGCCTTGAGTGGCATGCGTGCGGCCGGTGTGTTGGGCACGGGGGCGATGGTCACCTCGATCGACTCCTCTGGCCCGGCGATTGCCCGCGCGCAACGCCATGTGCGCCTCAACGGCTTTGACAGCGACAGCACTGTCTTCATGGATGCCGATGTCAATGCCAGCTTGCGCCAGTTCATTCAAGAAGGTCGCCGCTTTGACGCCATCATCTTGGATCCGCCCAAATTTGCACCCACCGCCGCGCATGCCGAGCGCGCTGCGCGGGCGTACAAGGACATCAACCGTCTGGCCTTCAAGTTGTTGGAGCCGGGCGGGGCCTTGTTCACCTACAGTTGTTCAGGCGGTATCAGCGCCGACTTGTTCCACAAAATCGTGGCCTCGGCCGGCACCGATGCAGGGGTCGACGGCTTCATCAGCGAGCGCTTGTTTGCCGCCCCTGACCACCCCATGACCGTGACTTTTCCCGAAGGCGAATACCTCAAAGGCCTGGTGGTCATCAAAAAATAATCGCCTGGCCCGGGCAATCAACCCGCACCCCACTGGGCCATGAATGCTCGCTACACTGCTTCACTTTGTGTATTTCACACACTCTGGAAGCAAGCCATGTTGATCCCCACCACTGTACTCACCGGTTTCCTCGGCTCTGGGAAAACCACCCTGCTCAAGCGGGTCTTGTCCGAATCCCATGGCATGAAGATCGCTGTGATCGAAAACGAGTTCGGTGAAGAAAACATCGACAACGAAATCTTGGTGGCCGATACCCAAGAGCAAATCATCCAAATGAGCAACGGCTGTGTGTGTTGCACCATCCGTGAGGATTTGCGCACCACCTTGCGCGACCTGGCCGAACGCCGGCGCAAGGGCGAGCTCGACTTTGAGCGTTTGGTGATTGAAACCACCGGCCTGGCCGATCCCGGGCCGGTGGCGCAAACATTTTTCATGGACGACGAAGTGGCCGAGAGCTATTTGCTGGACTCTATCCTCACCTTGGTCGATGCCAAGCACGCCGCCCAGCAACTCAACGACCGCCAAGAAGCGCGACGCCAGGTGGGTTTTGCCGATCAAATCTTCGTCAGCAAAAGTGATTTGGTCAACGCCAGTGAACTCGATGCGTTGCAGCATCGCCTCAAGCACATGAACCCGCGTGCGCCCCAAAAAGCGGTGCACTTTGGCGAGGTGTCGATCAAAGAGGTGTTTGACCTGCACGGCTTTAACCTCAACGCCAAGCTCGACATCGACCCCGACTTTTTGCAAGACAGCGCGCACCACGCCCATGACCACGCCCATGGCGCGCATTGCGACCACCCCTCGCACCAGCACGACCATGAACACGGCAAAGGCCACCACCATCACCACGATGACGATGTCAAGAGCTTTGTCTTCAAGTCCAACCGCGCGTTTGATCCCGCCAAGTTGGAAGATTTTCTGGGCGCCATCGTCAACATCTATGGCCCACGCATGCTGCGATACAAAGGGGTGTTGTTCATGAAGGGCACCGAGCGCAAGGTCATCTTCCAAGGTGTGCACCAGTTGATGGGCAGCGACCTGGGCCCCGCCTGGGCCAGTGAAGAGGTGCGCAACAGCAAAATGGTCTTCATTGGCATCGATTTGCCCAAGGATATTTTTTTCCAGGGCTTGGACAAATGTTTGGTTTGAGCGATCGGCGCACCTATCGCTACAATCGCGCGCGCCAATGCTGGGCAAAAGGCGAAGCTTTGGGGGCAACCCCAGGTGAACAAGGGGTCCTGGTCAGGACCCCATGCCCAACCAGCCAGTTGTACACCCGCCCATCGGCGGTAAGGCCAAACTTAGGAGACATACTGTGACCACTGCCAAAACCAAAAAAGGTGTCGCTGTCACCAAAGCCAAAGCCATGGCCCCAAAGGCCGGAAAAGCGGCGACCCCAGCCAAATCGGTCAAGGCCGTGGCCTCAAAAGCCCCAACCAAAGTGGCGCTCAAGGCCAGGCCTGCCGTGAAGAAAGCCGCCCCCGTCAAAGCCGTGGTCAAAGCCAAAACTGCGACCAAACCGGCCCTGAAAAAGGCCGCACCTGCGACCAAACGCACACCTGCGGCCAAGGGCAAAGCAGTGCCTGCCAAGGGCAAGCCGCCAGCCAAAGCCGCTGCGAAACCCGCGTCCAAGGCCGTTGCCAAGTCGGTGAAAAAACCCATTTCTGCGCCAGCCAAATCGCCTGCTGCCAAAACCGCACCCGTCAAAGCCATCAGCGGCAAAACGACCCACCCCAAAGTACGGGCTGCCGTGGCGAAACCTGCACCATCGGTGCGACCCACACCAGCGCCAGCCGCGGCCAAGCCTGTTCCGGTCGTGGGCAAGCAGTCGCCGCGCGCGGCCAAAGCCGCCTCTATGGTGCCCCCGCCGCCGGCTGCGGTGCTGCCTTCCAGCGCGGCCAAGTCCAGCTACTCGCCCATCATCACCCCCACGCACATTCCTGCAGCCCCTGTGAACACACACAAAGACCCCAAACTGGCCAACCACTGGAAAACCAAACCGCTGGAGAGTCTGACCGATGCCGACATTGCGGCCATGCCCGACAGCGAGTACATGAACAGCGTTCAGATGGCGTTTTTTCGCCGCAAACTGGTGCAGTTGAAGCAAGACATCCTCAACAACGCGGGCGAAACCACCGAACATTTGCGCGAAGACACCACGGTGGTGCCCGATCCGGCCGACCGCGCCACCATTGAAGAGGAGCATGCGCTGGAGTTGCGCACGCGCGATCGCGAGCGCAAATTGCTCAAAAAAATCGAGCAATCCATTTCCCGCATCGACAGCGACGACTATGGTTATTGCGACGAAACCGGCGAGCCCATCGGCGTGGGCCGTTTGCTGGCCCGCCCCACCGCCACCTTGTCCTTGGAGGCGCAGCAGCGGCGCGAACTCAAACAAAAAATGTTTGGCGATTGACCCACCCATCGCTTGTTCCCTGCGGCACCCGCACCACAACAGGCCTTCGGGCCTGTTTTTTTGGGTCGGCCATACTCTTAATAGTTAACATCTGATAATCTTTGTAAGTGACTAATTTAAAACAACTTTTTTCTGTGAAAGCCTTTGCGCAAACAGCTCTAAGTGGTTGATTTAATTGAAAAAAACACAAATGCTTTGGAGATTTGGCTAAACCCTGCTACAGTGGAATAAAGTGCAATAAAGTGGTGAAAGATGCATTTGCATTTTGCTTTTTGCCTGTTCCAAAGGATGTGTGGCTGTGTTTCAAGGTGCTTCATCGCTGACGCTGGATGCCAAGGGCCGTTTGTCGGTGCCCACGCGCCACCGTGAGGTGCTGTCGGCCATGGCGCAGGGGCAACTGACCTTGACGCGCCACCCGCATGGTTGTTTGATGATGTTCCCGCGCCCCGAGTGGGAGCGTTTTCGCGAGCGCTTGGCCGCCCTCCCCATGAGCGCGCAGTGGTGGAAGCGTCACTTTTTGGGCAACGCCATGGATGTCGAGATGGACGGCACCGGTCGCGTGCTGGTTTCGCCCGAGTTGCGTGAGGCGGCTGGCATTCAACGCGAAACCTTGTTGCTGGGCATGGGCCACCACTTTGAACTGTGGGACAAGGCCACTTACGAGGCCCAGCAAGCCCAAGCGTTGCAAGGCGAGATGCCCGATGTGTTCAAGGACTTTTCTTTCTGATTGACCACGGTGTCCTTGACATGCACGCACACCACAGTTTTGTTGCAAGAAGCGGTCGATGCCTTGGTGCACGACCCGCAAGGTCATTACCTCGATGGCACATTTGGGCGGGGTGGTCATTCGCGCGAGATCTTGGCGCGCTTGTCCAGCAAGGGGCGTTTGACCGCCCTCGATCAAGATCCGCAAGCCGTGCAGTCGGCCCAAGTCTTGTCTCAAGACCCGCGCTTTTCCATCCGGCATGCGGCGTTTTCCAGTTTGCGCGATTGGCCAGCGTCCAGTTTGAGCGGGGTGCTGCTCGACCTTGGCGTGAGTTCACCGCAAATCGATCAAGCCGAGCGAGGCTTTTCATTTCGCCAAGATGGCCCTTTGGACATGCGCATGGACCCGACGCGAGGGCGCAGCGTGCACGAGTGGCTGGTGGGTGCGACACAACAAGAAATCATGGAGGTGATTCGTGACCATGGCGAAGAACGGTTTGCTGTTCAGATTGCAAAGGCGATTGTGGCTCGCCGAGTACAACGGGGTGCGCCTGCAAGCACCGCTGAATTGGCCCACATCGTGGCTGGCGCGGTCAAAACCCGCGAGCCGGGCCAGGACCCTGCAACGCGCACATTTCAGGCTTTTCGGATTCACATCAATGCCGAGCTTGAAGAGCTGCAACAAGCGCTAGAGGCCAGCATCCATGCATTGCAACCAGGGGGACGTTTGGTGGTGATCAGTTTTCATTCGCTGGAAGACCGCATCGTGAAGCAATTCATTGCCCGCCACAGCCGTGAGGTGGTCGACCGCCGCTTGCCCTTTGCCCCGGCAACAGCCTTGCGCTTGAAGGCATTGGCTCGGCTGCGGGCCAGTGCGGCCGAGGTGGCGGCCAACCCCCGTTCGCGCAGCGCCATCATGCGCGTGGCCGAGCGCACGGCGGAGGTGGCATGACGCGGGTCAACATGATGCTGTTGCTGGGGGTGCTGGCCAGCGCTTTGTACCTGGTGCGCGTGCAGTATGAGTCGCGCCGCCTGACCACCGAACTCGATCGCGCCAAAGACCTGGCCCAGGAGTTGCAAACCGAACACGATCGCCTGGATTTGGAGCGGCGCGCTTTGGGCACGCCACTGCGGGTTGAAAAGCTCGCGCGCGAACAACTCAATATGCGCACAGTGACCCCGGCGATCACCCAGTACGCGCGCATGGGTGACTCATCGGCGAGTGCCCACGCACCGGTCAGCCTGAAAGCGGTGGAGCAGCCATGAGCATCCGCAGCATCCGATACACCTCCAGCCCTCTGTTGGCCAGCAAAACACCGGTGTGGCGCAGCCAGTTCATCGTGGCCTGCATCGCCGTGGGTTTTTTGGGTTTGGTGGGGCGTGCGGCTTATGTGCAGGTCATTGACAACGGCTTTTTCAAAAAGCAAGGTGCTTTGCGCTTCATCCGGGTGCTGGAGTTGCCCGCCAATCGGGGTCGCATCTTGGACCGCAATGGTTTGATCCTGGCCTCCAGTGTGCCCACGCCCAGCGTGTGGGCCAACCCGGAGGACATGGAGCGCAACCCCGCCAAGCTCAAAAGCCTGGCCAAGTTGCTCAACCTGAGCGATCAAGACATGGCGCGCAAGCTTGAGGATGAGGACAAAAACTTTGTCTGGCTGCGCCGCCAGGTGGATGAATCGGTGTGGCGAGAGATCGAAGCGCTCAAGATCAAAGGCGTATACGCGCGCATGGAATACAAGCGCAAATATCCCGAGGGCGAGGCCCTGGCCCATGTGGTGGGCTTTACCAATGTGGAAAACAGTGGCCAAGAAGGGGTGGAATTGGCCTTTGAAAAAGAGCTTGGCGGCAAATCGGGTTCGCGCCGGGTGATCAAGAACCGGCTGCGGCAAGTGGTCGAGCACATCGGCGAGGAAATCCCGCCTGTGGATGGCCGAGACTTGCAGTTGAGCATCGACAGCAAGGTGCAATTCTTTGCCTACCAAAAACTGCGTGAAGCGGTGATCCAGCACAAAGCCCAAGCGGGCAGCGTGGTGGTGCTCGATGCCCAGTCTGGCGAGGTGCTGGCCTTGGCCAACTACCCCAGCTACTCGCCCGAGCGGCGCGTCAACCTGAGCGGCGCACAACTGCGCAACCGGGCCCTGACCGATACCTTTGAGCCGGGATCGACAATGAAGCCCTTTGCCATCAGCCTGGCCTTGGAAAAGGGCTTGGTCAAGCCCGAGACCATGATCCAAACCGCTCCAGGGCGCATCAGCATGGCGGGTGCGACCATCTCGGACGCACACCCCCATGGCATGCTCAGCGTGAGCGAGGTGATCCAAAAGTCCAGCAACGTGGGCACGGTCAAGATCGCCATGCAAATGCCGCCGCGCGAGATGTGGGAGATGTACACCCAACTCGGATTTGGGCAAAAACCCGAGTTGCCGTTCCCGGGTATTGTGTCGGGCCGTTTGCGCGCTTACAAAAACTGGCGACCGATCGAACAAGCCACCATGAGCTATGGCTATGGTTTGTCGGCCAGTTTGTTCCAATTGGCCCAGGCCTACACCGTGTTCGCCCGTGACGGCGAACGCTTGCCCGTGACCTTGGTCAAACGCACCGAACCCGCTGTGGGTGTGCGGGTGATGCAAGCCCACCATGCCGTGGCCGTGCGCCAGATGCTCAACATGGCTGCCGGTCCTGGCGGCACGGCACCCAAAGCCCAGACCATGGGGTATTCGGTGGGTGGAAAAACCGGCACCGCCCACAAGCAAGAGGGCAAGGGGTACGCAAGTAAAAAATATCGGGGATTTTTTGTCGGCCTGGCACCGGTTGAAAAGCCCCGCATTGTGGTGGCGGTGATGATCGATGAGCCCAGCAACGGCGCGTATTTCGGCGGCGATGTGGCCGCCCCGGTGTTCAGCCAGACCGTGCAGCAAACCCTGCGCATGATGGGCATCCAACCCGATGTGGCGGTGCGCCCCCAGGTGATGGCCAAGGCGGAGGCGGAGTCATTTTGATGGCCGCGCTGCACAACCCCCAACAAGCCGCACTGTGGTTGCGCCAGCGCGGGTGCGTGCAACTGCACAGCGACAGCCGCCAAGTGCGCGCAGGGGATGGCTTCATGGCCTGGCCCGGTGCGCGCAGCGACGGTCGTGCCCACGTGGCCGATGTGCTTGCGCGTGGTGCACGCGCTTGTTTGGTCGAAGGCGAGGGCGGCATGGAGCGCTGGGCCGATCAGTGGGGTGCCGCCTACCGCACCGACACAGGCGTGGGCATGTATTCAGGGCTGCGCCGCGATAGCGGGGCGATTGCCTCGGTCTTTCACGGCCATCCCAGCCAGCAACTCGATGTGCTGGCCATCACCGGGACCAACGGCAAAACCAGCACCGCCTGGTGGTTGGCCCATGCATTGCAAACGTTGGGGCGCGCTTGTGCGGTGGTGGGCACCTTGGGCATGGGCGATGTGACCCAGGCTGTGCAGTGGTCGCAACACGGCGGGTTGACCACGCCCGATGCGGTGGTGCTGCAATCGCAGTTGCGCCGGTTTGTCGATCAAGGCATGCTTGCTTGCGCCATCGAGGCCTCGTCCATCGGGTTGCGCGAGCACCGCTTGGACGGCACCCAGCTGCGCTTGGCGGTGTTCACCAACTTCAGCCAAGACCATTTGGATTACCACGCCAGCATGACCGACTACTGGCAAGCCAAGTCGGCCTTGTTCGACTGGCCTGGTTTGCCAGCGGCAGTGGTCAACATCGATGATGCCCAAGGGCGCGGCCTGGCCCAGCAATTGATGGCGCGCCATAGCCCTGCCGATGTGTGGACGCTGTCGTGCCAGGGCGCAGCGCGCTTGCAAGCGCGAAGCATCCGCTGGCAAGCCAACTCTGGCGCAGCGATGGCGGGTTTGGCCTTTGAGGTGTGCGAGGGGGCGCAAACCATGGCGTTGCAAACCCGGATGGTCGGCAGTTTCAATGTCAGCAACCTGCTGGGGGTGATCGCCGCCTTGCGCGCCTTGGGCCACAGCTTGTCCGATGCCGTGGGGGCCTGTGCCGATTTGCCCAGCGTGCCCGGGCGCATGAACAGCCTGGGTGGGGTGGGGCAGCCCTTGGTGGTGGTGGACTATGCCCACACCCCAGATGCGCTGGAGAAAGCCTTGCAAGCCTTGCTCACCATCGCGCAGCAGCGCCAGGGACAACTGTGGTGCGTGGTGGGGTGTGGCGGTGAGCGCGATGCCAGCAAGCGACCGCTGATGGCGCGGGTGGCCCAAGCCCAGTCGGATCACCTGGTGCTCACCAGCGACAACCCGCGTGGCGAGGATCCCTGGGCCATCTTGGCCCAGATGCAAGCCGGATTGACCGATGCGACAGCGGTCCACGTTCAGGTGCAACGCCAAACGGCCATCGCCCATGCGCTGGCCCAGGCCCAAGCCAATGATGTGGTGTTGATCGCTGGCAAAGGCCACGAAACCAGTCAAGAGGTGGCCGGTCAGCGCTTGCCGTTCTCCGACACCGCAGTGGCAAGTGCCTGTCTGGCTGCGGGGGGGTGGTCATGAGCGCCATGGCATTGAACCTGGCGCAAGCCCAGCAGTGGATTGAGGGCGCGCGCGCGGTGGGCGACATCTCGCCGTTGTGCGATCGGGTGCACACCGACACCCGCAGTTTGCAAAGCGGCGACCTGTTTGTGGCCTTGCGCGGTGAGCGTTTTGATGCGCATGACTTCTTGCCCCAAGCCCGCGCCACTGGTGCCCGCTTGGGCCTGGCCGAACACGGCTTGGCCGAAGCGGGCCTGAGTGGCTTGCAGGTGCCCAACAGCTTGCGCGCTTTGGGCCAACTCGCCCACGGGTGGCGACAACAATTCCAACTCCCGCTGGTGGCCGTGACGGGCAGCAATGGCAAGACCACGGTGACCCAGATGATCGCCAGCATTTGGCGCGCTTGGCACCCGGTTGCAGACCACAGCCTGGCCACCCTGGGCAATTACAACAACGCCATCGGCTTGCCGCTGACCTTGTTGCGGCTGCGCCCCAGCCACCGCTGTGCGGTGGTGGAGTTGGGCATGAACCACCCGGGTGAAATCGCCCAATTGGCCGCCATCGCCAACCCCAGTGTGGCCCTGGTCAACAACGCCCAGCGCGAGCACCAAGAGTTCATGCACAGCGTGGCAGCGGTGGCGCAGGAAAACGGCAGCGTTTTGCAAGCCCTGGGACCAGACGGGGTGGCGGTATTCCCTGCCGATGACCCGCACACGCCGCTGTGGCGCGCTGGGGCAGGCGCGCGGCGCTGCTGGTGTTTCGGTGCAGACAAATCTGCCGAGGTGTCGCTGGTGCAGGCCCGGTGGCAGAGCGACCATTGGCAAGTGCGTTGGCTCACGCCAATGGGCGAGTTGGCCAGCGAACTTCACATCGCCGGCCAACACAATGTGCGCAATGCCATGGCCGCTACCGCCGCTGCCTTGGCCGCAGGTGCGCCCTTGTCAGCGGTGGCCCAGGGCTTGCGAGCGTTTCAACCGGTGAGCGGGCGCTCGAGCACCTTTGTCACCCACTGGCGCAACCAGGCCTGCACCGTGGTCGACGACACCTACAACGCCAACCCCGACTCGGTGCTGGCCGCCATCGATGTGCTGGCCGATTTACCTGCGCCGCATTTGCTGGTCTTGGGTGACATGGGCGAGGTCGGTGCCAAGGGCGAGGCCTTCCACACCGAAGTGGGCGTGTATGCGCAACAGCGCGGCATAGAGCGTTTGTTCACTTTGGGGGCCCTGGCCCAGGCCAGTGCCCGCGCCCACCCAGCGGCCCAGCATTTCGAGGACATGGCCGAGTTGCAAGCCGCTGTGCTGGGCTTGGCACCCCATTGCGGCAGCGTGCTGGTCAAGGGCTCGCGTTTCATGCGCATGGAGCGCGTGACCCACAGCCTACAAACCCAAACCCTGCCCAAGGAGGCCGCATGCTCTTGAGTTTGGCCCAGTGGTTGCAAAGCCTGTCGCCTGAGTTTGGCTTCTTTCGGGTGTTTCAGTACCTGACCTTTCGCGCGGTGATGGCCGCACTCACCGCTTTGTTGATGGGCTTGATCGCAGGGCCTTGGGTGATCCGCCAATTGACCGAATTGAAAATCGGGCAGCCCATCCGCGGCTACGGCGTGGCCTCCCACATGAGCAAGTCGGGCACTCCCACCATGGGGGGCGTGTTGATCTTGATCTCCATCGCAGTGGCCACCTTGCTGTGGTTTGACCTCTCCAACCGCTTTGTCTGGATCGTGCTGATCGTCACCCTGGGTTTCGGGGCCATTGGTTGGGCCGACGACTGGCGCAAAGTGGTGCGCAAAGACCCCGAGGGCATGCCCTCGCGCGAAAAGTACCTGTGGCAGTCCTTGATCGGATTGCTCGCGGCCCTCTACCTGGTGTTCAGCATTTCGGAGGTCAGCAACCTGCGCGTGCTGGAGTTGTTCTACCAGTGGGTGCGCTCGGGCTTTGATGTCAACCTGCCGCCCAAGGCGGGCTTGTTGCTGCCGTTTTTCAAAGAAATCAGCTACCCCTTGGGGGTGTTTGGTTTTGTGCTGTTGACCTATTTGGTCATTGTGGGCGCCAGCAACGCGGTCAACCTCACCGATGGTTTGGACGGCCTGGCCATCATGCCGGTGGTCATGGTCGGCTCGGCACTGGGGGTGTTTGCCTACGTCACCGGCAGTTCGGTGTATTCGAAGTACCTGTTCTTTCCTTACATACCGGGCTCGGGCGAGCTGCTGATTTTTTGCGCCGCCATGGCCGGTGCGGGCCTGGCGTTTTTATGGTTCAACACCCATCCGGCCCAGGTCTTCATGGGCGATGTGGGCGCACTGGCCTTGGGCGCGGCCCTGGGCACGATTGCCGTCATCGTGCGGCAAGAAATTGTGCTGGCCATCATGGGCGGCATCTTTGTGGCCGAGGCCGTTTCGGTGATGGCCCAGGTCAGCTACTTCAAATACACCAAACGCAAATACGGCGAAGGTCGGCGCATCCTCAAGATGGCCCCCTTGCACCACCACTTTGAAAAATCCGGCTGGAAAGAAACCCAGGTGGTGGTGCGCTTTTGGATCATCACCATGTTGTTGTGCCTGATCGGCCTGTCCACCTTGAAACTCCGATGAGCCGCGACACCCCATCCTCTTTGCAAGACCAGGCCGTGCTGGTGCTGGGTTTGGGCCAGTCGGGCTTGGCCATGGCGCGCTGGTGCGCCCAGCAAGGGGCTAGGGTGTGGGTGCAAGACACCCGTAGCGAGCCACCGTGTCTGGCCGATTTGCAGGCCCACGTGCCGACTGCGCAGTTCATCGCCGGGGCTTTTGAGCCATCGGTGCTGCATGCCCACGGCATCCGTGCGGTGTTCAAAAGCCCCGGTTTGTCACCCGCCGAGGTGGCCCCGGTGTGGCAGGCCGCCACCATGGCCGGCCTGTGGGTGGGTACCGAGTTGAGCTTGTTCGCACATGCTTTGCGCCAGGCCCAGGCCGATACCGGCTACGCGCCCCAGGTGCTGGCCATCACCGGCACCAATGGCAAAACCACGGTGACCGCGCTGACCTCCCGATTGTTGAAGGCCGCAGGCAAAGACGTGGCCACGGCTGGCAACATCGGACCCAACCTGCTCGACACCTGGCGCGAACGCTTGGCCGGCGCTGGTTTGCCCGCAGTCTGGGTGCTGGAGTTGTCCAGTTTCCAACTCGATGGGGTGGAGGGCTTTGAGCCCACTGCATCGACCGTGCTCAACCTCACCGAGGATCACCTGGACTGGCACGGGGACATGACCGCTTACTGCGCAGCCAAGGCCCGCATCGTGGGTGCCACGGGTTTGTTGTTACTCAACCGCAGCGATCAGCGGGTGATGGGCTTGCAAACGGTGAGCGAAGCGGCAAAAAAGAAAAAACCCCTGCAGCCCGAGGTTGCCACCCTGGGCCCCGATCTGCCCCTGAAGGCGGGCGACTGGGGCCTGGAAAACGTCAACGGCATGGTCTGGCTGGTGCGCTTGGTCGAGCGCGAAGGTGGGCGCAAAAAGACCCGGGTCCAAGCCCCCGAGCACGAGGGCTATGACGACGATGCGCCCTATTTGCAGCGCCTCATGCCCAGCGAGGCCTTGCGCATCAAAGGCCAGCACAACGCCCTCAATGCCCTGGCAGCATTGGCCTTGGCCAGCCACACCCAAGCCCCGCTTGGCCCCATGCTCTATGCCTTGCGCGAATACCGTGGCGAGCCACATCGCGCCACCCCGGTGGCCGTGGTGAAAGATGTGGAGTACATCGATGACAGCAAAGGCACCAATGTGGGTGCCACAGTGGCCGCCTTGCAAGGCCTGGGCGCAGACCGGCGCTTGGTGCTGATTGCCGGCGGTGAGGGCAAGGGACAAGACTTTGCGCCGCTGGCCCAAGCGGTGGCGCGCCATGCGCGCGCAGTGGTGCTGGTTGGGCGCGATGCGCCGCTGCTGCGCCAAGCCCTGCAACACGCGGACGTGCCACTGTTCGATGCGGACAGCATGGCGCAAGCCGTGCAACGCGCCGCAGAACAAGCGCAAGCAGGCGACGCGGTGTTGCTATCACCCGCCTGTGCCAGTTTTGACATGTTTGCCCATTACGCGCAACGCGGCGAGGTGTTTGCCCAAGCGGTGCAAGAACTGGCTGTGGACGCAGGCTTGCTGTGGGAGGGCGCGTCATGAGTGCATTGGCGCTCAAATGGGGCGAGCGGTGGAGCCGCTGGCGCGGTGCGGCACCGGTCGAGGGGCCTGATGCTTTGCCCGTGCGGGTGCATGGCACCGAGTTCACCCGCACCCGCGCGGCACCGGTACGGGTCAAGGGCTTTGATCAACCGCTGATCTGGGTCACGGTCACCTTGCTCTTGTGGGGCCTGGTGATGGTGTATTCGGCATCCATCGCCATGCCCGATAACCCGCGTTTTGGCAATTACGCCCAGACCCATTTTTTGCTGCGTCACATTGTCGCCATTGGGGTGGCCTTGGTGGCGGCATCGCTGGTTTATCAGGTGCCGATGGACAGCTGGGACAAGTGGGCACCTTGGTTGTTCATCGCCTCCTTGGTCCTGCTCATCGCGGTGCTCATCCCCGGCATTGGCAAAGAGGTCAATGGTGCGCGCCGCTGGATCGCCTTGGGCTTCATGAATTTTCAGCCCTCCGAACTGGCCAAGCTGGGCGTGCTTTTGTACGCGGCCAACTACATGGTGCGCAAGATGGAGGTCAAAGAGAGGTTTTTTGCCGCTGTGATGCCCATGGGCGTGGCCGTGGCGGTGGTGGGCTCATTGTTGCTGGCCGAGCCCGACATGGGCGCTTTTTTGGTCATCGCCATCATTGCCATGGGCATATTGTTTTTGGGCGGGGTCAATGCCCGCATGTTCTTCTTGATCGCTTTTGTGCTCATCATTGCCTTTGGTTTGATGATCGCTTTGAGCGATTGGCGGCGCGAACGCATCTTGGCCTACCTGAACCCTTGGGATGAAAAAAATGCCCTGGGCAAGGGGTACCAGTTGTCGCATTCGCTGATCGCCATCGGGCGGGGTGAAATCTTTGGTGTGGGCTTGGGCGGCAGCGTGGAGAAGTTGCACTGGCTGCCCGAGGCACACACCGACTTTTTGCTTGCGGTCATTGGCGAAGAGTTTGGCTTTGTCGGCGTGCTGACCATGATCGCCTTGTTCCTGTGGCTGACCCGGCGCATCATGCACATCGGCCGCCAAGCCATTGCCATGGACCGGGTGTTCTCCGGCCTGGTGGCACAAGGCGTGGGCGTGTGGATGGGCTTTCAGGCTTTCATCAACATGGGCGTGAACTTGGGCGCATTGCCCACCAAAGGTTTGACCTTGCCCTTGATGAGCTTTGGTGGTTCAGCGATTTTGCTCAACCTCATGGCGATTGCCATGGTGTTGCGCGTGGACCATGAAAATCGACAACTCATGCACGGGGGTCGGGTATGAGCGCGGGCGTGGCGCTGATCATGGCCGGTGGCACTGGTGGCCATATCTTCCCTGGTTTGGCCGTGGCCCAAGGCCTGCGCGAGCGGGGTTGGCGGGTGCATTGGCTGGGTGCGCCCGCGCCGAGCATGGAAAGCCGTCTGGTGCCGCCACAGGGGTATGCCTTTGAAACGGTGGAGTTTGGCGGCGTGCGCGGCAAGGGCTTCATCAGTTGGATCGGTTTGCCCCTGCGCCTGCTCAAGGCCTTTTGGCAAAGCCTGCAAGTCATGCGCCGCCTGCGCCCCCATGTGGTGGTGGGTTTGGGCGGCTACATCAGCTTTCCCGGCGGCCTGATGGGCGTGTTGTGTGGCGCGCCTTTGGTGTTGCACGAGCAAAACTCGGTGGCGGGCATGGCCAACCGCTGGCTCAGTCGGGTGGCCGATCGGGTGTTTTGCGCTTTTCCGCGCGCGCTGGCCCAGGGCGAGTGGATTGGCAACCCTTTGCGCGCGTCTTTTCTGCACCAAGACCCGCCTGCGCTGCGGTTTGCCCAGCGCAGTGGTCCCTTGCAGGTGCTGGTGTTGGGTGGCAGTTTGGGGGCGCAAGCACTGAACCAAGCCTTGCCGTCGGCATTGGCGGTCATGGACCCCGCGCAACGGCCTGAAGTGCTGCACCAAAGCGGCGAGCGCCACATCGACAGCTTGCGCCAAGCCTATGCCCAAGCGGGCGTGTCAGCCCGGTTGACCCCTTTCATCGACGACACCGCCCAGGCCATGGCCCAGGCCGATGTGGTGATTTGCCGTGCCGGTGCCAGCACCGTGACCGAATTGGCCGCGCTGGGCGCGGCCGCATTGTTGGTGCCCTTTCCCCATGCGGTGGACGATCACCAAACCCATAACGCACGCTTTTTGAGCGATGCGCAAGCGGCTTGGTTGTGGCCACAAACCGAACTCAGCGCTGAGCGCCTGGCCCATTGGTTGGCGGGTTTGGAGCGCAGCCAGTTGCTGGCCATGGCCCAGCGTGCCCATGCCTTGGGCAAAACCCAGGCGGCCGAGCAGGTGGTGCAGGCTTGCGAGCAACTGCACAGCGGGGTGCGTGCATGAAGCAAGCCATTCGCCACATCCATTTCGTGGGCATCGGGGGGGCGGGCATGAGCGGCATCGCCGAGGTGTTGCACAACCTGGGTTATGTGGTGTCGGGTTCTGATCTGGTCGAGAGCCCCACCCTGGCGCGCTTGCGCGCCTTGGGCATGGCCATCCAAGTGGGGCATGATGGCGCTCACATTGCCGGCGCCAATGCGGTGGTCACATCCACCGCGGTGCACGCTTCCAACCCTGAAGTGGTGGCCGCACGCGCCAAGCTCATCCCGGTGGTGCCGCGTGCGGTGATGTTGGCCGAGTTGATGCGGTTAAAAAAAGGCGTGGCCATTGCGGGCACCCATGGCAAAACCACCACCACCAGCTTGGTCGCCAGTGTGTTGGCCCAGGCGGGCATGGACCCGACCTTTGTGATTGGTGGGCGTTTGAACAGCGCCGGTGCCCATGCGCGCTTGGGCAGTGGTGAGTACATCGTGGTCGAGGCCGATGAATCCGATGCCTCGTTCTTGAACCTGATGCCCGTCATGTCGGTGGTGACCAACATCGACGCCGATCACATGGAAACCTACGGGCATGACTTTGGCCGCTTGAAGCAGGCTTTTGTGGAGTTTTTGCACCGCATGCCGTTTTATGGTGCGGCCGTCTTGTGCACCGATGATGCGGCGGTTTGCAGCATCTTGTCCGAGGTGTCTCGGCCCATCACCAGTTACGGCTTTGGCCCCCAAGCCCAGGTGCGCGCCCATGGCGTGCGCGCCGACAACGGGCGCATGCACTTTGGCGTGACGCGCAGCAACGGGATTCGCTTGCCAGAGATGCAAATCACCCTGAATCTGGCGGGCGAGCACAACGTGCTCAATGCCTTGGCCGCGATTGCGGTGGCAGTGGAGTTGGGGGTGCCCGATGAGGCTGTGCAAACCGCTTTGGCGCAGTTCAAGGGCGTGGGTCGGCGTTTTCAGCGTCATGGCGAAGCGCCCACGCGCGACGGCCGTGGGCAATTCACCTTGATTGAAGACTATGGCCACCATCCGGTGGAGATCGCCGCCACCTTGGCCGCTGCGCGCGGCGCGTTTATCGGGCGGCGCTTGGTGCTGGTGTTTCAACCGCACCGCTACACCCGCACGCGCGACTGTTTTGAAGACTTTGTACAGGTCTTGCGCCGTGCCGATGCCTTGTACCTGTCCGAGGTGTATGCCGCCGGTGAGTCACCCATTGCCGGCGCCGATGGTCGGGCCTTGGCCCGGGCCTTGCGCATGGCAGGCGATCAAAACCTGGCTTATGTCGATGCCATCGCCGACATGCCTGAGCACATCCTGTCGCAGGCCCAGCCGGGGGATGTTGTGCTGTGCATGGGCGCGGGCAGTGTGGGGTTGGTGCCCACCCAGGTGCTGCAACTGAGTCAGGGGGGGCGGCCATGAGCGGCTTTGACGTGGCCAGCGCGCGCGTGGCGGTGCTGATGGGCGGCGACTCGGCCGAGCGCGATATTTCCTTGCTGTCGGGCCATGGCGTGTTGGCCGCTTTGTTGTCCAAAGGGGTGAACGCTCAGGCGTTTGACCCGGCCACCCAAGACCTGTCGGCCTTGCGCGGCATGGGCATCAGCCACTGCTTCATCGCCTTGCATGGCCGCCATGGCGAAGACGGCACGGTGCAAGGTGCTTTGGAGCTGTTGGGCATTGCCTATACCGGCTCGGGGGTGATGGCCTCGGCCATGGCCATGGACAAAGTGATGACCAAGCACTTGTGGCGCAGCCATGGTCTGGTCACCCCGGAATCGGTTTGCCTCAGCCCTGCCGAGCAAACCCCGGCGCGCATCGCCGCCATCCCAGCCCAGTTGGGTTTGCCGCTGATCGTCAAACCCCCGCGCGAGGGCTCCTCGATTGGCGTGACCAAAGTCAGCCGCCCCCAAGACATGGCCGATGCCGCCGCATTGGCCATCCGCTACGACCCCGAG
>Ga0214923_10002764_pt1 | contig 22805 bp, 24 predicted proteins | sample LL1510_MetaG_FD_177993 | JGI IMG/M metagenome (GOLD analysis project Ga0214923, IMG submission 177993) | Freshwater microbial communities from Lake Lanier, Atlanta, Georgia, United States - LL-1510 | ecosystem: Environmental > Aquatic > Freshwater > Lake | place: USA: Georgia | collected...
CTTACTGGAACCCTTATTAGTTTGACAAGGCAAATATGTTCACGTGCCGATGATATGGGAATTTGCCCTGAAAATACACCACCCTCTTTGACGGCTGCCGCTTTAACACTGGTTTGTCAATACTTGAAAATACATAAGACATTGCCTGAAATTGCCACCGTTTGTGATATTAGTGTGGTAACACTACACAAATGTTTAAAACGATTGGACCAATGGAAGCAAAATCTTCTTGCCGTAGAATAGAGGATGGGTGCTGCTCAAAGTAGTCAGGGTCTACCAGCAGATACAGATTATGCCAAAAAAATAGCACTGTTTTCAAATATTTTTTCAAAGATGCTTCAACAAGCCGATATTATTGACATTCGTGCCCTTACAAGCGGTCCCGGAGCATGTGGTTCTTATGTCCTGTTATTACAAAAAAATATGGAAAAGGAGTTCAAAACGATGAAATTGGCTAGTAAAAATGATGTTAAGGATTTTGTGTTTGCTAAACGCAATAGTATAGAAAGCATTTCTGATAGCGAAGCCTGTACGAATTTGGCAATATTTTATATTCGTGCTTTACAACTTGTGGCCGCAATTATGTTAAGCGTATACAGCCCACCTGATCTTTTAACGCTTTTGCGTAATAAATTTCGCCAGGAGGGAACGGTTGCACAAAAAATAACGGCACCTTTGGCACCAACTCCTCAACAACTGGCACAGAAGGAATTAATGCGGGAAAGATGGTTTGCGCAGAATTTTTTGAAGGATACGCAAATACCCAATTTATTTTTAATAGATGGTGACGAACAACTCAATTATGATAGCACTCATGACACATTAATATTTAACGACTATAGTACATCTAAACAGCACAAGGCATTGTTAAAAGTAGAAGAACTTGAAGAATATAATATTAATGAGTCGGATAAAAGGGGCAGGAAATACTGGATTTCTTTATATAATCCAATTAATGGCAACCGTATTGTGCGCAGATTGATTAGCGACAAAGACTCAACAGCCTTAATCTATAACGCAGAAACAACTGGTAAACTTGCGACAAATATACCATTGAGCGATACAAAACCATACGATTGGACAAGTGGATTATCAAAAGAAATGGTTAAAATGCCATTCACTCAAATCCCCATACAGGCATTAACAACAATGAATCCAAGGGCCACCCGAAAAAACAGATATAATAAGACAACAAACTCCACAAATGTAACAAAAAATGTAAATACGACTAGGCGGTCGACCCTGTCACCTGAATTCCAGAATTCATACGATTTAATATCCAAATGGTTCAATCAGAAGGAGTCCATTTTAGAGGTCAATCCTGGGGCATATAGAAGTATATTATTATTCAATCAGCATATTGCGGTTGGAGAGACTGATTCCACAAATATGGCAACTGATTTTTGGCAAACCATGACCCTTAGACAAATGCTCACATTTTCAACCCTTGAATCGTTGTTTAACGACAAGGATACTGGTACAATGTCACTTGAGAACGAATCTGCGTTGGCCGCCGTGGCAAATAGGTTTAATGAAATATATGAGCCGTTTTTGAGTACACCCGTAACAAACCCCAAGAATTTTAGCGATGTGGTTTTTCCCGATTTCAAAAATATGAGGTCTAATCCCACTTTTCAAAATAATATGAAGGAACGCCTGTACGATTTGAGTGATGCAGATGGGCGAACAAAGGACCCGTGTCCATTAAATTTTAAACCAAATACAAATTGTTGGCCAAAGGGCTTTAATCAATTGATTATGATAAAACAGCAAGAGATACAAGACCTCCAAAATCAGCATCTTGAAAACTGTATCATTCTTTTGAAGGACATATTTGCTGTCGATCCTCAGAAAAACACGGTGTATTTTACTGATAAGTTTTTGAGTGATGTTCGTGGAGTAAGAGCCATTTTAGAAGATTACATGGTTTATACACGGAAACTTATAGCAGATTATTATATTGATGTTGAGACCAAGTATTACGAAGTGGTGAAGAAAATAGCCGAATAGGGCAAACAGTATAACCAATATTACTTTATATTATATTACTATGATATAAATTAATGACTTACAGATGATCCACCTTGGTCCCATTTACCTTTACAAGATTTTTATTCAGTTTGGCCTGGTATTCTGCTTTGAAATCGTACGTACAGTTATGTACAGTATCGGCAACATGTGCCGGACAGTAAACAACACCACATTTACAAGCATAATTCATCAATGAGAGTTTCTTTTTACAATCCTTGAATGGGCATCGTGCAATTACTTTGGGTGTGTTTTCATCCATGGTTACTCTACCTTTTCTCAAGATTATTATTTTGAAATCATTAACGGTTCAATTTTCACGAAACCGATATAAACAAATAGTATTGAAGATATATAATGTCATCGTATCATTTTTTCTCAGATTCGGAGTTTGCTGGACCGGGTCCCTCAGATTTAATCAGATTCTGGGATCGGCAACCAAGACAACTCAGATTGAAACCACGATCACGAAATCCTGAATTCAGATTTCCGGATTCGCATCAGATTGTGAATCCGATGGAAGCAAAACACGAAGATGCACCCCAAATTGCGATTTTTTGGAACAAATTTTACGGAGATTCTGATTGGAAGTTTAAATGTACGTATGAACATGTCGTGAAATGGATGAATCAAGGTTTCATTTTATTAATCAGAAATAACAACGTGGATGAAATAATCGCAACATTTTCATTTCGCAGAATTCCAGGCGGTGTGATTTGCGGTCTTCCAAATTCACAGGCAGCAATTCTAGATGGTCTTGTCATAAAACCGGAATTTCGTAAAACAGGATTGGCAAGTTTTATTTTGGCGTATATTGACAAAAAAATCTACAATTTACCTGATTTTCCACGGGGTTTGTTAATCTGGTTTCGTGAACACGATATACCTGTGAATTGTGTTTTACAAACGCCGATTGCGGTTCTGAAATATTCATATTTGCGTCTTGAAACATTAAAACAATCTGAGAAAAAGATCACCAAACCAACATCATATTATGTGAATCACTTTGTATCCAGAATTTATAATAAGACAAGCGCCAAATTCACATTGGCCAGTCTTTGTACAAGTGACACCAGTGTTTTGTGGTTTTTGACAGAAAATACGCTTATTGGTATTGCCGACACGCACCGTGTTTCTATTTATAATCAACCAATGTGGGAAATAGTGTTTGCAGCAAATGAACAAGCACCCTATTTTGAAAACTTACAAGAGCAAATAGAATGTGTTGCCTTTTCACTACAGTGTGTGAATGGTCTTTTATTTGCCTCAAATGGATTATCCCGTGGCAATATGAATAACCCTACTGGCAATTGGATATGTGGAAAATCCGGATATTTAACGGCTCATGTGTATAATTGGATGCCACCCACGCTGCTAAATGGCGACATATTGTTTCCTCATGCCTACATTTAGTAAGACTTAAAATATATTTTCGTAAATATATATAAATAAAAATGGAATCAAAGGTATTTGAGCATATACAGCCAAATATATCAAATCCCGATTATTGGGATGGTGGTTTATCAAAGGTTAATATTAACGGACCCTTAGAAAACTATATTGTTGAGTGTTTGAAGAATCACGATTGTTCATTTATTATTTCACGAAACGACGGTATAGTGAAACAGGAAAATTATGATAATCTTTGGAATTCTTTGACACGACAAAAACGGATTGTGGGGGCATTATGTACCCGTAATATTAGTGGCGATAACATTTTGCTACTTCCATTGGACGATGACACATTTGACGTTGGTTTAAAAAATGTGATTAATCATATTCCAAATATACCTTGGGAACAAAGGTTGCCAAAGGCTTTTTGGCGTGGTGGATCATCAGGGGGCTACCCGTCCGTTAGGACACAAGCAACGGAATTATTACATAATTATGAACATGCGGATGTTAAATTAACAGTATGGGGAAACTGGCAAGATGGGAAACCGATTCCCGCTGAACATTTCGGAGATAGATGTGGCTTAGAGAAACACTTCTTTCATAAATATATTTTGATTCTGGATGGAAATGTGATTGCTTCAAATCATCAATGGGTGTTTGGCTCTGGGGCTGTTCCCATATTAGTAACTCATCCACTTAATAATTTCTGGTTTAAGAAATATTTAAGACCAATGGTAAATTATGTCCCTGTTAATTATGATTTATCGGATTTGAAGGAAAAGATCGAATGGCTAATTAATAACGACGACGAAGCAAAACACATAATGATGGAGGCAATGAGTTTTGCAAATATAGTGTTTAGTAGTGACTTTCAGAAACAACACATAAAACACGAATTGGAGAGGATTTTAGAAATAAACTTATAATTATATTAGACTATACAAAATTATATTTATATTATAATATAAATATAATAATTTACTATTTTATTTTTGTGAAATAATTATCTGGATTTATTGAATATTTGTTTGTAAAGAACGAAGCCATAATCTGACATTGTGATTTATATTTAAATCCACTCTCTTTACACAAGGTTCGTTTGTTTCACGTATTTGATCAATATTTGGCATGTAGTTTGGTAAATGCCAAAAGACTTTACATATACAATATGGCCTTTTATTTGTAAAATAATGATATAAAGTTATTGGAATAATCTCTTCAAAAGAAGCGTCACTTGTTATTTTATATTTAATCCTATTTTCACGAATAAAATTTGTTATCATGTTAAAAATATCATATTCAATAACAAGCCCCTCATGTTGGCCCTTCATAAAATTAAATATAGAAATATTATTAAAGGAAGTCAAAATACCTTCATTTTTGAAAAAAGATGCCCAATGATTCCATGTTGAATTATGCGATTCTTTTGTATTAGGCGGAATGTCTGGTTTTGACAATGGTAAATTTAAAATATTCGTTTTTAATTCTGATAAATCAAGTTGTTTATGAAACATACAATTTGATGCCAACATAATAAAATAAGTTCCAATTATATTTAATTTTTTACAATATTCGAAATTTTGAACAAGAGCTTCTAACACATCGTACGTGTATTTCCTTTTATTCCATGGATTTGGATGAATGAAAACTCTATCATCGTTTTTAAAATGTTTATCTAAATGATCATACATAATAATATTAGCATTAATTACTATATTTATTTTATGATTTTTATTGAAAAAAACAAATTTTGAATCGTATCAATAAAAGATTCCGGGTGTGTATGACATGTGAATGAATATATTATATCAACCATTTATACTATAAACAGAGAAATATTTAACGTAAGAAACAAAACAGGAATTGATATTCGTATCCAATAGGGGTTAAATCAATAAACTCTTTATAGGTGAAACCGGCACTTTCAATCTCCTGGACAAGTTTATCTATTTTTGGCATGTGTAAACTGTGAATATGTCTTCGCTTTTTCCCATCTTTGAATTTGAATGTTTCGTGAAATTCGGCATCTGCTTCATTAATCGTGAATTCTGCTTCATAATCAAATTTATCAAACGCAACTTTGCTTTTCATCACCCTTTCTTTGCTGTATTTCTGAAGAGAAAACGCAGCAAATGGTGAAGCAGATTCAAGAATTGGGTCAAACTTTTCACGATTCACAATGTGAACCACGAATCCGCCACCAGGTTTCAGCCACTGGAATATATTCTTGAGAATCTGATCTTTGTGATGAATATAATAAATCGTGAAATAATACATGGTGACCAGATTGAATTCTCCAGCGGCAAAGATTCGTGGATTTTCAACATCGGCATTTCTGAATTCGTAATTTGGATACAATTTACGGGAATGTTCAATCATAGGCAACGAACTATCAACACCAACAACCTTTAACGGTCCATCCTTAGAAAATTCCGCCACATGTCCGCCGGTACCCGACCCAATATCCAGAATTTGTAAGGTGTTAGACTCTTTCCAGTATTTCTTAATCCAGTTGAGCGTAAATATAACCTCCGTTTTAGTTCGCACATCACCTGCCACAATTTGGTCGTATATCTTACAATAAAATTTATCATATAATGTATCGTTTGTGAATTCCTCTGTTACAATATCATCAACAGTAGAATCCCCGGAAAACCCCTCTATACTAGTGAATGCCTCATTTACATTAATATCGGCAATCATATGTTTTTGTACAAAAAATTTCAAGGCAATATAGTTCAAAAACATCAAGGCAATAAGAATAATTAAAGTGATTTGCCAAGAATCCATCTGCGCTCTCTCTCCTGAAATCTGTTGTGGTTGTTATTACAGAGAAAACGCCCAGAATGGCGACTGATAAAAAAAACAACAAAACTCTGTGTGGATATGGGTGGTCTGATGTATATTCAACGCTCAATAGGTCCATTGCAAATGGAGATATGAAAAGGTCTCAACGTTGGGCGGCCGAAATGTTATGTTCGGAAACAGGTGTATCACGTCTTGAAGCAGTCTTATTATCAATATGGGCAGACAATGTTGGTTCCTCCTTGGCCCGATGGCCAGACATCTGGCTTACTGGAATAGCCACACTTAGAAATGAATGGATAAAGTCCGGGGGCGATAACCAGGTCTTCCGGAATAATGAAGGCATTCGCAATATAATAGCCGAATGCGTGGCATATTTGGTTGTATCCGCTAAACATCCACGACCATCGTTGCCAAAATCAACGGATGTTTTCAAAGAGGCAGAAACCGTAAAAACACGACTCCATAGTGGCGGAGCAGCCCCGGACCAGGTCTCAACACAGCGAATATGGGATTCAAGGGAAGATGCGCCTACACTTCGCACATTGGGCAATGAATTGGAATCTGCTATTCGCACAGCGCAAACGCCACGTGCTTTATTTTGGCTTGTATGGATAATGACACTGGATAGTCAAAAGAATCGTCCAATCATGAAGGAACGTGCGCCAACTCATATACAGGGCAAATCACGAAAGAACCTTGCCTGGTTCATATTTGCCTTATTAAATGATATGATTCAGCACGGGCTTGACACTAGCGGTTGTCTAAACCAGACAATGGAATGTATCAAAATAACCTGGATTCGGTTGGGCGCAAAAAATCGTCGTGAAGTTTTGGGAACCGTCATAACAATGCTTTGCGAACGGGTAAAATCACAATCATTTGAAACACGACGGCCACAAGAGTGTTTGGATATGCGCCCTGTTCGTAGTGCAATACAGGATATAAATACGGTTTATGACGAAATAGCAAATGATATGAAAATAGTTCCGGAGCATCTTATTACTAAGGCACCCGGCTCTAAAAAAGATAAAAAGAAGAATGAAATTATTGCTATAGAATCATCTAACGCAAAAATGGACAAAGCCTATGAGGTTTTACGAAAACTATACGGAATGGACGATGAGGATTAAAAATCACAATATTATAAAGAGGGATGACGGCTCCTACAAAATTAAGTTCATCGCCGGTATTAAACCCATTTTTAACGGGTTTTACATTTTTTCCTAAAAACGGGGCAAGTTTCAATTATGGCCAAATACCATGGTATGTAATACTTATTTTCGTCGGTACACTCATATGGGTAATATGGCTATTTACTACAATATATTGGACTATACCAGATGATACAATTTTAAGAAATACATTACATTCTAAAGTCAAGGATTACGGATTCTACGCAAATAAGCGTAGTTCAAGAAAAGGACTTGGTGATTATTTAGAGGCGCTAAAAAGACAAGGCGTACCCGAATCTCATTTTGCCGTGACGAATTTCTTTGTCTCATCTGCTACAACACCCGCAATATTTACACCTGTAAGAGATGGTATTGCAAGTCCAGACGCAATTCGTCTGAATATAGCTGCTGGAGCCAGATATTTGGACTTGGAACTGTATCCAACAACTGCTAAATCTAATTATATACCAAATGTTACTGTAATGGATGAAGGGTCCAAATGGCGTGAAATTACTTTAAACCGGCTATCATTCAAAACGGTCATGCAAAATATAGTAAAATACGGTCTGTCTTCAAATATAACTGATTTGATAGAAAGCCCATATATGAATGACCCTATGTTTTTAATGTTGCGTTTCAAAGGTAAGCATATGCCAGAAAACTATAAGGCAACCGCTAAAGTTTTACAAGATACCATAGAAAAAATGCGTTTAGATTTTGTGTATAATAGAGGAAGACAGGCAGACCAGATATTTAAAATGCCAATTACGATGCTTTTTAATAAGGTAGTTATTATGACAGATACGTATCCATCAACCGACAGCGAACTCATGGATTATATTAATATCGGACCTCGTGGATCGTTGCCCTTGGATCTACCAATAGGTGAAATAATTGCGACTCCTGAAGCAAATAAGCCGAAATTAATAAATTTAATTCAACAAAATCTCACAATAACCAGAAAAGATATGGTGGAACCGGATTGTAATGTAAATAACTGGAAGTGGCAAAGCGCTCATGAAGTTGGGGTACATTTTGCGTCGATGAATTTCTGGAGTTTGGATGATAATTTAAAAGCCTATACGCAACCAGATGTGTTTGGTGTAAATAGTTTTTTACTCAAACCCAAGAATCTAAGATATGTAATAGAATATGTAAAACCACCATTATTGCCCAACCCTGCTCTAGACGCAAGAGATGGCAAACCAAATGTACCGCAAAGTTTAACTATTCCTGGCTAAATAACTTAATTATAAATCATTTTTGAAATGATAAAGAAATATAAGGTTGATTTATAATAATTCTCTGAATTATTATAAAATTAATTTCTATTTTAATGAAGGGCGATTCTACAAAATTCTAAAGCCATCATATTATGATTAAGATTTTGTATCTATAGAATATTTATAAAGTAATAGTCATCCACTCTTCTGGTATTAGACTTTTAGGATCAGGAATTTTTACCCATTTTTTGGGAACTATTATTGGATTCCTTTTCTCATAAGCACCCAAAAAAGCACCCCACCAACCAAATGATGAACCCGAAGAAATGGCCCCACTTGTACAAAGGCTCATTAGAGCCAACGTTTCTAATTCGTCGCCTTCAAAAATCGTGAAACGCTCATTCTTAAAGAAATTTTCCGATTTAATCCATTCATTCTCGTCACTAACCACAAAAAAATTTAATGAAGAATCGTATTTTTCTAACGCCTTTTCATAATATTGTGTTGGAAGTAAATATTTACCACGTCTACTATGAATAAATCCCATATTGTCAAAATTATATTTTGTTAATAAATTGTTACGATAATCTGTTAGTCCGGATAAAAACAGATTTCTAATTTCTTTTTCATATGGAATTATATGTGGATAATAATGAAACGCCCCAAATAATATACATCTCAAAGCATTAGTATGCGGATTCCAACAACTGTGAATCTGTTCATCTTTTTCATTCATACGAATATTTTGCTGTTTAATTATTTTATAATTAACATTATCTTTGAAAGGTTCCGTTTTAATTCCAGAAAAATTCTTATATATTGATTTAAAATAATGATTTTTATTCTGGTCGAATTTAAATAGATTCAATGGTAAATTATTAATACTGGATGTTATATATGCAGCGCTAATAGTAAACATCTGATTGCCTAATCCGCCAGTTAAATAGGGTACTGTCCATTTTTCAGTTCCACTCATATACGAATCACCCTTTTCAAGGTCAGGGGTTCTATGTTCACTATGCGCAAATGAAATATGTTCCGAATCATGCCAACTCATTACGGTGCCATTTAAATAATGTATTATGTTGTTTTCAAATAAATATTTATTGTATTTAATATCTGTATTGAGAAAAATATTGTTTATTTTTAAAGTATAGCCTACATTGACATCTTCAAACTGGCAATATTCGGGGTCCATGTGATCAATTATTACTTGACATGCTTTTTTTGATAAAAAATAAATAGGACCGTACGCATAACTAATGTTTTCTTTGTAACAATACGGCATTTTGTTTTTTTTCTGTTTATATTTATGAATACCGAAATAACTTATATTACCTTTACTCATATTTATAGGCTTACCATGGTATATAATATTATTTTCTTTCATTAAATCCACATATTCTTGTAATTTATCAGTATCTACATATACATCGTCGTCACACTTTATAATATAATCCGGATTGAACTCCTTCATTATACATGTTATTGCTGTCTTGACTTTATGAACCAGACAGTCGTAATCATCTTCACATTTTATTATTAAAGTCTTATTTACCGGATTATAGATGTATTCAGAATCAATATTTGTTTGCCCCCAAACAATTACATATGGTATAGGAGAGTTATCAAGCCAAGACGATTTAATATAAGGCATGTGTTCGACGTTTTTAATACAGGTCAATAACATTAACATTTTGTATCTATAATAGTATATACAAAATCTTACATAAATAACGCTTCAACAACAATTATAAACTAATAGTTATCCACTCTTCTGGTATTAAATTTTCAGAATCGGGAAAATTTATCCATTTTTGGGGAACTGTGACCGGGTTTCTTTTTTCATAAGCACCCAGAAATGCTCCCCACCAACTAAATGATGAATTTGCACAAATGGCACCGCTCGTACAAAGACTCATTAGAGCCAAAGTTTCCAATTCGTCACCTTCAAAAATCGTGAAACGGTCGTTCTTTAAGAATTTTTCCGATTTAATCCACTGATTATCGTCACTAACCACAAAAAATTTCAACGACGAATCGTGTTTTTCAAGTGCTTTTTCGTAATATTGTACAGGCTGTAAGTAATACGTATTTGGAGATTTCAAATAATCCCCCCTTCTTACATGAATAAAACCCACATTGTCAAAATTATATTTGATCAATAGGCTATCACGTTGTTCGCTTAATCCAGATAAAAAGAGACTTCGGATTTCCTTTTCATATGGAATAATATTTCGGTAATACTGGAAATTACCAAACAATATACATCTATTGGCATTTGTATAAGGATTCCAACATTGAAATACTTGGTTTTCTTTTACACCATTAGAATTTTGCTGTCTTATCAATTTATAATTAACATTATCTTTGAAGGGTTCCGTTTTAATTCCAGGAAAATTCCTGTATATTGTTTTAAAATAATCTATATTGCTATACGAATTATTGGTAAATTTAAATATATTCAGTGGCAAATTATTTGCAACCGATGTTATATATGCAGCGCTAATCGTAAACATCTGATTACCCAGACCACCCATTAAATATGGTACAGTCCATTTTTCAGATCCCTTCATATGCGGTTCATCTGGTCCATCTTCTATTATATGGGGTGGTGTATAGTCCTTATTCAAAGTAATATGATTATCGTCTGTCCAACACATATTGTCGCCATTTAGATAATGTCTAATATTATAAGTAAATACAAATTTTTTATATTTTTGTTCTGTATTTAATAGAATATTTTTTGACTGTAATGTAAGACCTACAGCAACATCTTCAAATTTAGATATTTCTGGGTCCATAGTCTCAATTAATACTTGGCATGCTTCTTTTGATATAAAATATAGTCCGCCAGTTGCGTAACTAATATTTGTAGTAAAAAGAAACGGCAATTTATTTATTTTTTTATTATAATTCTTTATTCCGAAATAATCTACTCTACCTTTTGTATATTTAGTTTCTCTTCCATGATAATGAACCTTAAATGACATCATTAGATTTACATATTCCTGTAATGTGTCATTATTTACAAACATATCGTCATCACATTTTATAATATAATCCGGGTTAAATTCCTTCATTATAGAAACTATACCAGCCTTTACTTTATAAACTAAACTGTCGTAATCGTCCCCGCATTTAACTGTAAGTATATTATTAGTAGAGTTATATTTATATTCTGTATCCAATTTTTCATCTCCCAATATAAATACATATGGTATTGGACATTTATTTAGCCAACATGATTTAAGAAAAAGTATATTTTCTACGTTTTTAAAACAACATAATATCATTATCATATTTCGATCAGTTCCTATATATTATTGTATAAAATATTTCGGCTACAAAACAGATTGTTCGTTAATTAATATAATTATAAACTAATAGTTATCCACTCTTCTGGTATTAAATTCTCAGAATTGGGAAATTTAATCCATTTTTTAGGAACTACTACCGGGTTTCTTTTCTCATACGTACCTAAAAATGCACCCCACCAACTAAATGATGAATTGGCACAAATGGCACCACTTGTACAAAGACTCATTAGTGCCAACGTTTCTAATTCATCGCCCTCAAAAATCGTAAAACGCTCATTTGCGAAAAATTTTTGCGATTTAATCCATTGATTATCGTCACCAACAACAAAAAATTTCAATGAGGAATCGTGTTTTTCCAACGCTTTTTCGTAATATGTTATGGGTTGTAAATAATGTATATCGGGAAATTTCAAATAATCCCCCCTTCGTACATGAATAAATCCCGTATTAATAAAATTATATTTGGTTAATAATTTATCACGTTCTTCACTTAATCCGCATAAGAATAGGTTTCTGATAGGTTTTTCATATGGTATAATATTTCGGTAATACTGGAAATACCCAACTAAAATACATCGCAGTGCGTTTGTATGGGGATTCCAACATTGAAATATTCGTTCATCCTTTGTTCCCTCAGCCACTTGTTGTCTTATTATTTTATAATTAATTTCATCTTTGAAAGGCTCCGTTTTAATTCCAGGAAAATTTCTGTAGATTGTTTCCATATAATTTATTTTACTATGGGGGCTATTAGTGAAATTATATATATTGAGCGGCAAATCATTGGTAACTGATGTGATATACGCAGCAACAATGGTAAACATTTGGTTGCCTAATCCGCCCATTATATATGGCACCACCCATTTTTCAGTTCCATTTGCGTATATTTCATTTTTTTCAGTTCGTTTTTGTTTCACTAATTCATTTTTAAAAGTCAGATGATCCCTATCATGCCAACACATGAAATTCCCATTTAAAAATTCTCTTTGCTCATAACTAAACCTATATCTTTTAAATTTTTCATCTGTATTTGGTAAAATATTTTTACATAACAATGTATATCCAACACATACATCTTCAAATCGACAATATTCGGGAACCATATTGTCAATTATAATTTGACATGCTTCTTTTGATAAAAAATATATGGGTCCTTCTGCATAATCTATATTTTCCGATACCAAATATGGTATTATATTTTCTTTATATTTATATTTGCCGTCGGTTCCAAAAGTTATTACTTCACCTTTTAATAACTGTGACACTTTTCCATGATATGTAATTTTGTTTTCAATCATAAGGTTGGCATATTCTTGTATTTTGTTGGCATCTAAAAAAAATACATCATCATCGCATTTTATAATATAATCCGGATTAAACTCCTTCATTATACAAGTTATACCGGCTTTTACTTTATGAACAAGACTGTCATAATCATCTTTACACCTTACTATAAATAGTTTAGTTGAAGGATTGTAGGTGTATTCTGTTTCTAACTTCTCATCGCCCACTATAATTACATAAGGTAATGGACATTTATCTAGCCAACACGTTCCAATGTAAGGTATATTTGCTAAATTTTTATAACAGCACATTAACATCAACATCTTTTATTTATCTTTATATAATATCCGAACCTAAATATTTGATAATAGAGAAAACCGGGGGATAACAACATAATCTTTTTCCCAAATAATCATATAGTAAATAATCAATCGCCCTATAATGTCCTTTTTCGTCTATTATTTTACATATATCTGTTACTGCTGAATAATCTATATAATATGACATTGTACCCAGATTGAAATCTATTATACCAATGCCATCAACAACAGAATTATTGCCGAATTTATGAACACGCAAATCTGTGTTTTCTGGATGATTATCTGGTCCCAGAAAACATAATCCGATTTCGTGTTTTATTAACTGATTCACGATTTTCTCAAATGTGATGAAATTTCCGGAAAACATAGCGTCGTCTTCCAAAACAATAACATGCTTGTATTTTTTAGCAATAATATCACGAAACACACGTTCATGACTAAATGAACATCCCCATACCCCTCTTTTAGTATTAATATTCCAATCGGCATTTCGTAAAACGTGTTTTTCCACTGAAGTCAAAACGTGATTTTTTCCATCTATTGCTCCAAAAATGCGAAGTTTCGTGATCCATGGATTGGGAAATCTTTCAAGAAAAGATTTGAGTCTGTCTGTGCGCCTTCTTAAATTTATACAATAAATAGCATCTATTTTGTCCATTCATCTATATTTTCAAATATAAAACCTATAAGTACTTTATTTGACAATAAAAAATTGAAATCACTTAATTAAAATAGTTGAGTGTGCCTCCTTTTGTAAAAGAAACAAAAGAAGCAAAAACAAAATGACACTGTATATTGATTTGTTACCCATGGATGTAATCCGTCAGTATATATGCCCTTTTCTGGACTGTCGTGGTCGCATTCATCTAAACTGTTTTCTTAAACCAGAAGAACGCATTGTCAATCGGATTAACAAAGACAAAATCATACAACTTGAAATTTTGATTAATTTTAACAAAATAAATACGGCTCATCGTAATCTGGATAATACATCGCATTCAAACACATTACGGGAACAGAGGTTCTGTGAACTATTAGAAACTGTGTCCCAAAATATGCGTATTACACAACATTATATAAACCTACGAACAACATTAATACAAAAAATAAGTTCATATACTGACCCGGAATACCACGAATATTTGGACACTAGCGAAACATTTAAGCAGACCCTTCTAGATTTATCGTTGAACTTACTTGACAAATTTAACACAAAGTATCCATTTCTTTACCAATTACATTTACCTAACACAAATTGTTGGTCGGCAGTTGATGCCGGACCTCATATGATTATTGACAATGAGAAATACTTGTCAGTAATTAAACCTAAATCAAGACATCAAAGACTCTACAATAGAAAAAGATACCGATATGTTTAGCGTTCAAGAATGAACTCTTCAAGTTCTTTCATATACATGGCAGATTTACCCATCACGGTTTTCATTTGAATTCTTTTTAACTCACGCTCTAAGGATGGTGAAGATTTCGGAGTAATTACTTTTTCTAAGTGAGGAACATAACGGTATATATATTTTACCACATCATCCGGCAAGAGTTGTTCTAATTCTTCGGGAAGCCGTGGTTTCACCATTTCCTACATGACATAAATATTTTATTTCTGGAAAAGTGGAATTACTAACCGTTATAAAAATTGAATCGTTCCCTTTTTTTGACAAATATGTAAAACGACCATTATGGAATCATTGATTCAGCCCCTGGTAGGTCTATTTAACATGATAGCAATGAAAAATATAGACACGGGAGATCGTATGATGGATGCGACTTGCCAACTTCTCATAACAACACTTTTAGGAGGTCTCATTCATTTTATCATAACAACATCGACCAAAGGTCTATGGTCCGAAACAATAAATAATATAGGATCAAAAATTGGTTTAGTTAAATACGATCCGCTAACATTTAGTACAAGTGTAGCGCCAGAAAAGCCACTAAATGGAATCCGTTTCCTATACCAGTATAAATTATCCAATAATTCGGCTTTCATGTCGTGGTTCCATACGTATCAGGCCAATAAAAAATTTAGTCAAAACCTTGGCCTATCTTTACATTATTCACTTGATACGTTGTCTGATTCAAATCTTGGCAGGAATTATATTACACACGATTTACCCATTTGGCGTGGCATAGACGGCTATTTTGTCTATGTAAAATCGGACAATATAGATGAAAGATACCGTCTTTATTCAGATTCAGGAATGGCAATGCGTGACTGTATTGACCACATTACTAAATACGAACAACATATTGAAAAACTTAAAAAGGACCAGAATAATGAAACACAATTGAATAGAATATGGGAATATTCAAATGATATATTAATGCCACGGGGAAATTTAGAATCAAATCGTGTTTTCGAAACAATGTATTTTACGGGTAAAACAGAAATTATAAAAGTTCTTTCCAAATTCAAGGAAGGTGAGTTATTTCCTAAACATCTGCCGATTGATAATAAACTTGGAATAATTCTACATGGTCCTCCAGGTACAGGAAAAACTGGGTTTGTGGCAGCAACCGCCAATTTATTAAACCGTGATATTGTGATTGTTAATATGAATCGTCTGAAAACACGAAAAGATTTGGATCATGTATTGTCACACGATAAGAGCAAAAATATTTGGGTGTTTGAGGAGTTTGATTGTGCGCCAGGGGTCGCAAAACGCATTGCCAATGAAGAATTGCCAAAATCGGATCCCCAAGCCCAAGTATATACAATGATGCTCATGGCACAAAAAGAGAAGAGTGAAGATATTGTGCGTCAAATGCGCCAATCAGAAGATGATAAATTGGACCTTCAGTACTTGTTGATGAAATTGGACGGACTTGAATCGGCAAAGGATCGGCTTATTATTGCTACTACAAATCACCCTGAGCGAATTGACCCGGCACTTCTTAGACCAGGTCGTTTCGGAATACAACTGAATCTGACCTATTGTACTCTTGATATGATTCGTGACATAGTCGGCATGATATTTCAACTTTCAGATGTAGAAAAAGATGCTCTTGATTTGTCCGAAATAAAATCAGGCACATGGACACCTGCCGAAATTCTACAATTGGGAATTACAAAAGGCGACGCAAACAAAGTAATTGCGCATTTACGAACAAATGAACCTCAGCGGGACTAACAGCGTTGCCTTTGCTTATCCCTATATATTTTATTTCTTTGACGCACACCGGCCCAATAATTATCACTATACTGCTGATAATTGTCCAGTATGCTATACTGTAAAGGAGCAATACGACGACTATTGTATTCGGTAGTCCGTAAAGTCAAATTGTGGATGCTTAATTTTGATGGTCCATGGGCCGACAACTTTCCCTTCCATAATAAATGCTCATTTAATGGTTTCGTTAGCATTTTTTTTTGAAAATAAACACCACTTCCGGAACATATTCATTTTTTTAATGAAATCTAATATAGAATGACAGGTAAAAAACTAAAGGAAGAACAGAGCGATGTGGTTTTACGATTTCAATTATCCCGTCGCAGTAAACTTGCTATATTTGATTTTGACCATACTATCGTGAAACCAAAAGACGGACGCACTTTTCCAAAAGATGAAAATGACTGGCAGTATATTCGTGAATCTGTTCCTCAAACAATTAGAAAATACGCAAAAGACCATCAGATTGTGATTCAGACAGACCAATCTCATAACTGGAAAATAAATATGATTCGTTCAGTAGTAGCAGATTTAGCAGTAGAACCAGTGACGGCAATAATTGGATTTAATATTAAGAAACCTGAAACGGCGCTTTTTGAATCTGTTTTCAAGGATTTCAATAGAGAAAAATCGTTCTATGTCGGTGATGCAGCGGGTAGGACTACTGATTGGTCAGATAAGGACAAAGAATTTGCCAAACGAATTGGAGTGATGTTCAAGGTTCCTGAGGAGGTTTTTCCTTTACCTAAACTTGAACTGAAACATATAGAACCCAAAAAGACTAAAGAAGTCGTAATTATGGTGGGCTATCCTGCATCCGGTAAGACCACATTTGCGAAGAGTCTAAAAGGCTATTATCGTGTAGATGGCGATATTCACAAAACAGTACCAGCATTGATTCGTGACGCAAACCTACATGTTGGCAACAGTTCTATCGTATTTGATTCAACGGCAGGAACAAAAGCAAAACGGGCAGAATATGTAAAATTTGCGCAAAAACATGGCCTGCCAGTAAGGGTTATCTGGGTACAAACCTCCATTGAAGATTCTATGGAAAGAAACAAAGAACGGGCTTTAAAGGGCGGTCCAAAGATTCCAGACATTGCGTTTTATGTGTATCGTAAGCATTTTGAAGAGCCGAAGGAAACGGAAGGATTCACACTTGTAAAGGCATAAAATGGCCGTCCCACAATAAAAATTGATATTTTATATGATAAAATTTATCTTTTAAAATGTCATCAATTTGTGAATATATCAAAAATTACATACTTATTAATATTTGCCTGGTTTGTTTCCTTACGGGTGCCATTATGACTGCGTATAGTGCGTTTTACATAAATCTTAACAGTAGGGCAAACACAATAAATGAACAATTATTTATTTCTGGAATAATTATCTTATGTGCGTCATTAGTTATGGGATTAGGTGTTTTATTATGCTATATATGTGATGGAACACACAGTAATGAGCCTAAACCTACTGTTAAAATTATTAGTAGAAAAAGATCAAAATCAAATTCTCCCCTTATGAAACCGCTTTCATATAAAGGGCAACCCCCGCCTCCACTTTCATCGCCTCCAAAAGAGGCTTTTGTATCCTATAAAGATAGCCCGATTCTAAAAATAAAACGACAAAGTATAGGATGATACTGGATGTAATTTTTATTCGTCACGGAATATCCACTGCGAATTATTTACAAGAAAAATTATACGGAATCCATTTTTTCTATAGAGATCCAGAATTAACAGATTTAGGAATTGCAAAATCCAGACAACTACAGCAACCGTTAAAAAATAAAATCAAGACGTATTTTGGAAATCACCCACACAGTATTTGTGCATCGTGTCTAATTCGCACCCAAGAAACGGCTTATTATATGTTGGCAGAATCATTACAAAATCCAATCCATGTAATACCCTATATTTGTGAATTTGGATATACAATGGACAATATACCACAAACAAAAATAAATCAGTATAAATTTCTGGAAACACGAAATCCGAAAATAGTCAGTAAACTACGATCTGGATTATGTTCCGAAGAAAGTTACGAACAGCGATCCAATTGGGAGAAATTCATGAAATGGGTTGAGCAGAATCGTGAATTTTTTGAATTAGGAAAAGATGGAATTTACAGAGCGGTTATTTTTAGCCATTCGCATTTTTTACAAGAGGTCTTCTCAATTAAAAAATTAGGAAATAATGAAGGCCTACGCACACGCATCAATACGGAAAATAACTTATCTTTTTTATACCCTATTTACGAAAAAATAGTATTAAAAATTGATACAGAATAATTTTCCATATAAAATCTAAATAAATGCCAAATGAGATGGGTCTAACAATAAAAATTCCGCAAGATAATGATGAATTTAAACCCGAAAGCACACCCACTTTAACTGGCAAAATCCTGGGCTACATTGTTAAATTTATAAAACTAGATTGTTTTAGAAATTGTAAAAACCTATTGTAAAATTATTTAAAACAACATTCTACATATATATAGTTATATGCCAAAAGACAATCTTGGTTGGGACAGAATTGTGGAAGAAGGGGAAAAATTATATAATTACATGATTCATAATTTCAATGAAATGTTTGAAGACGAGTCAAAAATAAAAGATTTTGATATTGGTATTAGCACAATTGGCTTAGATTGTTATGCGGACCATATTAAAGAAAAATATAATGATGAAATTCAAAAAGAACTTATACTATTGGATAATTCGGAGTTAGTGACTTAAATTATTTTTAATTTGAAAAACGCACGAACGTAAAAACCAACTCAGTCAGAGGATATACCCCTAGTCTAAACTGCCCCTCCTCCGCAGTCTAGTGTCACAGCCCACACGCTTGCGTACTTAGTACCATAATAAATTTGCTGTGTCCAATCTTGTTCCGATTGCTACCCTATAGGTTAGCAACCCATCGTTTAACGACGACCTCTGTATGCCAAGATATACATAAGAGGATTTTGGGGGTTTGAAACAACGGCTTAACTAGACCTTCCCAGAGTCCAGAGTATCGCATTAAGCAATAGCCATTGTCAGAAGATGCCCTCCCCTTCGCATCTTCCCGTCGCAACCAGCCTGTTTGTTTCATTGCGTCCGTCATTTCCACTATTTGATTAAATGGCAAAAGTGATTTCAATTTTTTGTGATTTCCCAACTGATTTAAAAATCTAATTATATTATAAATGGCAAAACCCTCTTACTCCCAAGCCGAAATTGAGCGTTTGTTAGGAGAAAATCTAAATACCAAAGCCTTTGCCGATTTAGCAGAGGAAAATAACTCTGGCAAAAGACGTGCTAATATTTTTGCTAAGGCCCAGGAGGCAATGAGGAATAGGACACGCAAAATGGTTAAGGAACAGACCCGGTCTTCTGGTCTGCGTACCTTGAGTGTTCTTAGACAGGGGTCTTCGTTCAAACGGGCTACCGGTGTAAGTCCAACGAATTACATCAAGACTCGCAGGGTAAGGCATGGAAGAAAGGCTTCTTCTTCCCCCACAAATGAGTCTGCCAATGAATCTAAACGTCCCTTTCGCCAGTTTCCCTCTATGCCAAAAAAGGAAAACAAGACAAAGAAGCGGGAAAACAAGCGTAATGCTGGACCAAAACCAAGGCCCGGTAAATTCATGCGTGAATGTAAATTAAATTCTGAACCTGAAGGCTGTCCCCGTCACAAAACAACTGGGGATTGTAAATTTATTCACCGTGACGAACCTGAATGGGCTATGTTGCGTGAGGACCAGAAAAAGCACGGTGGTGGCGTAAATCCATTGTCTAAAGTGAATACCTATACAAGTTGGCCAGGTGGCATTGACCCCACTGCCACCTTATATAACCAGGCAACAATGTTATAAAGTAATTCATAAATATATATTTGAAAACATGTAGTGTATTCAAACATATAATACATATTAACCACGCTAATAATCCCGTAATACAGACATTTCGTCGGTTTCTGGACAATATACAAAGTGTTTATCTTCGGCCACAATTATGAAAAGATAGGAAAGTTCGTCCGTTTCACTATCGGTAAAATTCACAATTGCTCCATATTTATAATTCTTTGATTTCATATATCTGATACACTGCCACGTATGTTTCTGTTTAATTTCTGTAGACACGGCTTTTAATTCAATAATAATTGGTAGCCAATTATACAAAACAATGTCGGCACGAATTTGTCCAATTGTTCGCCCTTTGTAAATTATTGGCATTGTTTCCTCTTTATCGTATTGAATTCCTAAATTCTGAAGATCTATACATACTGCGTCTCTATAAACAGATTCCTGGTGACCTTTTTTCAAAATTGTAGCCACCTCTTTCCAAATTTTAATTAATTCATTGAATTTAAATTTATCGTCTTCTGGAATTAAATTTGAATTTGACACCGTATTTTTTTGCTTATTTGATTGCGAATTTTCTTGACTGAGTCGCCACCTTCGTTTAGCAATAGCATCATTAATTTCGTCCCGTCCCAATCCTGTAAATTTAATAATTTCTTCAAATGAACGTTCGTCGTTAAAGAAATAATCCGCAGCCAAACTTTTTAATTTCCCAATTACAACACTTTGTGGTCTATTAAATTTGGCCGAAATTTGTTCAATGGTGTCTTTTCTTTGAACACATTTCAATAATTCAATTACATCTTCGTCTTGCCAAGGAATCCAGGTTTTTTGTTGTGGAATAATATTAAATGACATTGTAATATATTAGTGTTGGAACTTTAGACTTTGGTTAAAAAATTGAATTCAGAAATGCCAAACTTATTAAAGCAAGGTAAAAGAAACCTTTAGAAAAATGTCAGACCCTGCTATTGTAGTTAGTGAGCAACAGGCACTAAATGAGTGTCCCATTTGTTATGCTCCTGAGTCTGACTGGGAGGGTTTTGCTAAAACAAAGTGTGGGCATACAATGTGTATGCCATGCTTGTTAGATTGGACTGCCGCCAATTCGGGTGCCAAATGCCCAATGTGTAGAGGTGGATTAAGAAAGACAGAATCAAACACAATTGTCCAAACGCCGATTGAACATGAGGACGTAGAAGTACGTACAATGGGGCAACGGGAATGGATAGAACAGGAACAGATGGTACGAATGATGCAACGGGAACAGATGGACCAGGAACATATGGACCAGATTGTAGAGGAACAGCAAATGAACGCCGAAGAACGTATTGCAAGTAGAGTCCGTCGTGAGTCTTTTCTACAAGAAAAGATTCGTGAGTTCAGAACCCATTGTTTGGATTGTTCCGATCCCGAGTGCCAACGCAATCACGAAAGAAAGGGTCGTTGGCTTCATCGTGGAAAACTTATGCCTTGCCCACCACGGCTTTCGTCTTTGAGCAAACTGGAATTAGGCTTAATGCTTTCTGTAAGGTGTCCCCCATCTTTAAAAAAGTTCAGAGATCTTACCAGGAATTTTGATCACTACGTTAATCCCCTATGGTCTTCTTGGCGGGGTTGGGGTTTGGTTAAAGCCATTGAGAAACAAATGGCTGCTAAAAGGTCTTTTGTAGCATTGCGTTCATCCACAAAAGATAGTGTGAAGTTGCGCCTTGGATTAGCCCTTTCAGAAGTGTTTATTGATATTGAGACTGTGAAACTCCGTCCAGGTGTTAAAGTCTTCAAGGGATTCACACCACCAAAGCGGGGCGCACGTGTTGGAGACATTCACCAGCAGGAGTCAGCGCCAACCTATGGTGTCTGTGTTGGATATAATTTGTGGCGCTATAGTGACAACAGCACTATGGTGCTAACAGGTAAGCAGTGGAAAAAGTCAGATGTACAGGTCTAAAACAGCGTTAAAAAATATATTTTTTCTTAACGTTTAATCAACCTCATCAATCTTGGGACCAGAAGGCGCAGGGTCACTACTGGAACCAGGCGCAGCAGAGGCCATTGCGGGGCGAATCACATCCTCCCACTCCTTCTGTTTTGCGTCAATGGTACTGGCATCAGCCTCCAGATTAGAGTCAAGCCACTCAAGTCCTTCCTTAACAACAGCCTCCACCTTAGCAACAATCTCCTCACCAAGAATGGACTTCATCTTCTCCTCCTGAAC
>Ga0214923_10002765_pt1 | contig 22804 bp, 12 predicted proteins | sample LL1510_MetaG_FD_177993 | JGI IMG/M metagenome (GOLD analysis project Ga0214923, IMG submission 177993) | Freshwater microbial communities from Lake Lanier, Atlanta, Georgia, United States - LL-1510 | ecosystem: Environmental > Aquatic > Freshwater > Lake | place: USA: Georgia | collected...
AATTTAAATTTGCGGAATATTTATCATTTATTTATTTGTAAATATATTTTTGAACTAGAATTAAAAAATGACATAAAAATAAATATATTAATTAAAGATAATGACAGAAACAAAGAGTTTGTTAAATTATACAAAAGAACCATTTGATGAATGTGGAAAAGTTCTTACATCTCTTTCTAAACCAAAGATAAGTAAATTGATAATGACTAAATATGAATTTGATGCTATTATTTCTTTAAGAACAACACAAATATCAATGGGTGCTATTCCATTCGTTGAAATAAATGAAGAAATAAAATCAAATATTGATTTGAGAAAGGTAGCAATTCAAGAATTAAAAGAAAATAAAATACCTTTTATTATTAAAAGACCATTGCCAAATAATAAATATGAATATATCCGTATAAAAGATTTAAGTTTATCAGCTGTAAAATATATGATAGAACTTTAAGACGTATTTTTTTCATTCTTAAAGATATTACCACAATTATCACAAACATATAAATATTTCATTTGTGTTGGATGATATTTAATAGGAATAATAACTCTCTTTTCATCAGGAATATCACATTTAGTACATTTTATTTCATTATCTTTAATTCTTCTTAAAGAAGGGTCAAAACGTAAATAAATATTATTATATTGATTATAAAATAAATCATCATCTGTATAAACCATTTCACTTACTTTTATAGGTTTTGATGTTTCTTCTTCTTTTTCAAATCCACAATGACGACAATATTTAATTAATTTTGGATTATATACATTTATTTCCTTTTCTTTATCATTCGTATATTTAGCAGGACATTCACTACTCTTAATATAAATCATATTAGAACATACCTCACAAAATTCCATCTTCTTTATTTAATGATTATATTTAATTCTAATCATTTTTTTATATGAGTATTTGACATAAAAATGCTTCTATATACATTGGTTCTCTACATCTATTAGTATTATTAAGTAATTCATCCAATTTTACACTAATCTCAATTATTTTTTTATAATTTTTCTTATCTATTTTTAATAAATCTTCTACTATCTCACATATCCCTATATTATATTGACAATATTTATATGATAATTGACGAATATCATATAAAGAATATTTTGATTTAAGGAATGTTCTTAATGGTGGATAATGTAAATTACAAAAATCATCATCTACCAATAATGGTTCAAATTTCTCCGTTTGTGATATGAAAATATTAAATATTATATTTCTATTATTTATTAAATTCTTATTCAATTCTATTTTAAAATATTTATTATATATCAATTCTATCTCCTCCGTTTTAAATAATCTTAAACGAAATAAGAAAAAACGACTTTTTATTGGTGTCTCTATCTTATTAATTTTATTCGTATAACATATGAAATAACAATTATTATAATATCTCTCTAATATTATACGAAAAGCAAAAAAATTTTCATTTAATTTATCTATATTCTTTATAATTATAAGATGTTTTTCCGTATTTATTGATTTCGTCTTAATTATAAATAATAACATATCATTTAGATTATTTAATTTTCTTGGCATATTAGGATTATCCAAATCTATCTCAAAAAAATACTGATTTTCATTATATATTATCGTTTTATTCCATATTATCTCCTTTCTATATATTTGTTTTATATTAAATTTCTTCTTTATTATCTCATCTATAAATAAATCTATCGGAAATCCTATATATGAATAAAATAATAAATTTTGATTAAAATATATTGAATAATTTAATATTTTTTTATATTCTTCTATTTCATTTATTATTTCTCCAAAATTTATCTGAAATTTATTCCATAATGTCATTTATTTTTTATTATAATTATAATAATTAAATATAGAAATGTTAAATTTAAATACAGAAGATATTAATTCTATTAGTAATACTATCGGAACTTTAATCTTTTTTATTATTATTATTATTGGTATTTTCATTATTATTGATGAAATTTTTAATTTATCCAAATTTTGTTTTAAATATACCTATCTCTACAATTATGGCAAATTAAATGAAAATATTTGTAAAAATGATATTATCGAATTCGAAACAGCAAGATATAGAATTCATAATGAATTGAATAAATATAAATTAGAAAAAGATTTATTTAATAAAAATTGGTTCAATTATGTCGTCTTCATTTCTATCTTATTATTATCTATTCTTATGTGTTTCGCATTTGGATATATCTTTTATCATCTATTCATTTTTAATAATTTTGATTGTAATTTTGATACCGCTAATCTATCTTTTTTTAATAAAATTTTAAAATGTTTAGGTCATACAAATTATATTCCCAATTGTTCCTTTAATTATTTTATATTATTTTCTATTATCATCATCTATCCATTAATATTTATCTCTAAATTTTTATTTAATATCGATTATTCTTATGATAATAATGACACTTATACTAAATTATTTCATCTATTTATCTTAATCAGTCTATTTTATTATATTTATATTTTAATATATATTAAAAATGATGATAATGATTATCTAAATTTAACTAAAATTGGTATTTTTATTTGTTTTATTATTGTCTTCCTTGTCATTAATTTTATTTTTAATAAATCATATAATGATTATTATAATATTAATAAAGGAACTAATATTTATTCAAGAGATAAAACACTCATTAATATTCTAAATAAATATTTCCATTTTGCTAAGGTTGATGATGTTAATTTTAATGATGACGATTTTAGAGATATTAATTTTTTTGAAATATATAAACAAGAAGAACCAATAAAACCAACACCAATTGAAAAACCTATTGAATTAGAAAATTTTAAATTTTGCAATGAAACAGATTTTTCAAATACTAGTAATTTATATTGTAATAGATATAATAATAAAAAAGAAGAATATAAACAAATTAAAAATAAAATTAATGATTATTATATTAATAAAAAACAATACGAAAAAGATTTGAATATATATAATTTAAAATATAATATATATAAAAATAATAAAATAGAATTTCCCGATTTTGTTTCAATATTAAATTATTTATTACCTAAATTATTAGGTGTTAATAATATTACTCATATAATTTTATTTGTTTGTTTATTAATTTTCCTATTTTATTATAATTTCTTAAAAACAAATAATAAATTAAAAGAAGCAAATTATATATATAATACTATTATTATTTATATTATATCTTTATTATCTATCTTGATTTTAAGTAATTCTATTTTAACTTATAATACTTATATTAATAAATATTTAATATATGAACCAATTGCTTATTATAAAGAAGAATTATTTAATATTAATGTTTTATTTAATATTCTTTTAAATAAAGATACTAACAAAACAATATCTAATAATTATATTGATATATATAATTATATAAGTTCTAAAAAATTAACATCATTTAATTCTGATAAAAATACTACAAATAATTTTAATGATATTATAAAAGATATTGAAGATGATAAAAATATATCTGGGAATACTGTTAATAATGATGATGCTATATTAAATAAAATTCGTAAAACAATTTTAAATATAATAATATCTGATTTGATTAAAGTTGATAAAGATACAAATATATTTGATGCAACACCATCTCAAAATCCATATATAAATTTATATAAAACATTTTTTTATAGTTCTTCTAGTTATAAATATACTACATATTTATCAACTAGTGACAATTTAATAACTTATACAACAACATCTTCTTTTAATAACGATTTAAAAACATTTTTTTTAATAATTAAAAATATATTTGTTGAAGATAAAAAATATTTTGATAAACATATACAAAAATTAAAAAATAATCTTAAATATATAATTTATAAAGATAATAATAGATTTGGTCAAGATTTTAGTACTCTAACTGATATTAATTATTATAATAATTTTTTAATTGATGATGTTTCTAATGAAAAATTATTAGAAATAGATACTACATTAAATAATGAGAATACAAAATTATATTTATATAATTTAAATTATATAAATGATATATTTGATTATTATAAAAATTTCTTAGAAGAATTTAGAATTTTAATAATTGAATTATTTAATTCAACAGAAGTTAATTGTAATAATAATGATGATGTTATAAATATTAATAGTAAATTAATTACTTATCTTAATAAAATAATATATAATAATATAGGTGATCCAAGAATAAATAAATTTGTATTAACAGAAACTAATTATATTTTTAAAGATAATAATAATCAAGACCCTAAAAAAAAAGAAGTAAATATTGAAATTTACAAAAAAATTCTTGAAGCTACAATTAATAAAATAAATAAAATATTTAGACAAAATTTGAATAAAATTAAAGCAATTTATAATTTAAAATTTGATACAACAGAAGAAACAAGTTCAAATAATTTAGAAAAAAATATAATAAGTAATTATAATTTCTTTAATAAAGAAACAAAAAAACATTTATCTCAAAATTTATTAAAAAAATCAATAAATATTAATAAAGATGATATTAATAAATATGATAATTATGATAGTGAAAGATTATTAAAATTAAATTTAAGTATAAATAATGTTGGTTGGTCTTTTGTAATTATTATGATTATAATTGCTATATTTTTAATGGAACCAATAATTATCCAATCTTAAATTAAAATGAATGAAATAGAATTAAAGTTTGTTGGAAATAATGAAGATATCGAAAATGGAGAAAATTTTAATAATATTATAATGAATAATTTACCAATATCATATTTTCCTTTAAATAATAAATCTCTATTTGATAAATTAAAAAATAATAATAATGAAATTTTATCAGGTGGTATTGATATTACATCAAATATATTACCTTCAAGTAATAATATTATAACAATACAATCTTCTAATTTTCCTTATAAAATATTAATAAAAAAAAATATTAAATGTAAAATAAATTTAGATGGTATTTCTTCATATAAGAATTATAATTTAAACCCTGATATATATACATTTTTAAATTTAAATAATTATAATATAATATTAAAAAATAATAAAGAATTTGATAAATCAACATCAACTGGTAATACATCTATATCAATAGATTTATTAAATGAAAATAATAAAAAATATGTTAAAAATATAATTATTAATCCAAGTGTAATTAATATAAATAATTCAACGGGATTATCAATTGAAGACACATATGATAATCCTGATTATAAATTACTTGTATATAAAACTATTACTGGTGGAACATTAAAATTAAATAATGATATTATATGTGATATTTTATTGGTAGGTGGTGGAGGTGGTGGAGGTATAAATAAAGATAGTGAAGGAGGAGGTGGTGGAGGTGGTGGTGAAGTTTGTATAGCAAATTCATTTAAATTAAGTTCAGGTACTTATAATATAGATATTGGTATTGGTGGTAATTATAAACCATATGAATCTCCTTTTAATGTAGATGGAAATGCTGGTGGTACTACAAATATAATAAAAACATCTCCTAATACTACTATTTTATCAGCAATAGGTGGAGGAGGTGGTGGTAGTACTGATAATACTTCTAGTAAATTAAGTGGAGGTTCAGGTGGAGGTGCTTCGGGACATTCAAGATATAATAAAGGAGGTATTACTACTAAACAAACTAATACAAATAATGTATATTATTATGGAAATAATGGAGGAAATGGTTTTCAAGGTAGAGGTGGTGGTGGCGGTGGTGGTGCTGGTAGTGCTGGATTAAATCCTGATAAATCAAATGGTGGAAATGGAGGAAATGGAATATTATCAACAATTACAGGACAAAATATATATTATGGTGGTGGTGGAGGAGGAGGTGGTGGTTCTGGTGATGGTGGTAAAAGCGGAGGTATAGGAGGAAAAGGTGGTGGTGGAAATGGTGCTAATAGAACTGATATATTAAAAGATTTAGATGGAGAAACAAATACAGGTGGAGGTGGTGGAGGGAGTTCAATAAGAAAAAGTGGCGGTGGTGGATCCGGAATAGTAATAATAAGAATTAATAAAGAATATATAGAAAATAGTTCAGATATTAATATATTAACTAATAATGATACAAGAATTATAACTGAAATTAGTAATGAATTAAATAAAAAAATAATAGAATTTAATAATAATGAAAAACCTTATAATTATTTAGGAATTATTCCATTAGTTATATTAATAATAATTATTTGGATATTTATCTTTTTATTTTTATTAAAATTCGTTCATCATTATTTAGCAAATATTTATTTATATATTTTATTATTTATTATAATATTTTTATTAATATTTGAAAGTATATGGTTTTTATATACAAATAATGATATTTTATAAAAATCCAATCTTTAATTAAAAATGAACGAATTTAATATAAATCTTGTTGGAAAAGAAGAAAATATAAAAAAAGAAGAAATATTTAATAATTTTGATTTTAATTATCTTCCAATGAATAATCTACCTATTTCTTATTTTCCTTTAAAAAATCAATCAATATTATCAAATAATCTTAAAGATAATATTGATATTAATAATAATGATTCAATAGAACAAAATTTAAATGTAATTGATACATCATATGTAGAAAATGCTACATATGATACTACATATAAATATTATATATTTAAAAAAGGTGATATAAATTTAAATATTTTAAAAAATATTAATGTAGATATATTAATTGTAGGCGGTGGTGGTGGTGGCGGTAATGGTTCATATTCAAGCGATGAAGGCGGTGGAGGTGGTGCTGGTGGTGTTGTTTATATAAAAAATAAAATTTTAAAAAAAGGTAATTATAAAATTAAAATAGGAAATGGCGGAAATGCCACAAAAAATGGTGAAGATAGTTATATCAAATATTATAATAATACCGAAGTAATTATAGAAGATAATTATAATAATAGTGATGGTGAATTAATTATAAACAAAATATCATTAATTGGATATGGTGGTGGTTATGGTGCTGGGTTAGGTGATGCTAATGATATATGTCGTCCCGGAAATAATGGTGGTTCTGGTGGAGGTGGATATCAATCATCAAAAGATCCTACGTGTTTTAATAATGGTAAAAGAACACAAGGAAAAACATTATATGATGGAACAAAATATATATATGGTGGAAATAATGGTTCTACTGTTAATAGTATAGGTTATGCTGGTTGTGGTGGTGGTGCTGGAGGTAATGCTATTGATTTTAATATAAATGGACCCGGATACAATATAAATATCACTAATAATGATGTGACATATGCTGTGGGTGGAAAAAGTGGAAATTCACGAGAAACAGCAAATGGATTTCCTAATACAGGTAATGGAGGAAATGGTGGTTATAGACAACAGGGACAACAATCAGGTACTGGTAGTAAAGGTGGTTCCGGAGTGATTATTATAAAATATAATATAAATGATATTGATTATATTAAATATTTTATAGATACTATAACATATATAAATTTATCAATTGAAGATACATATGATAATCCAGATTTTAAATTACTTGTATATAGAAGTAGTGGAAGTTTAAAATTAAATAAAGATATTATATGTGATATTTTATTGGTAGGTGGTGGAGGTGGCGGAGGTATAAATAAAGATATTGAAGGAGGAGGAGGAGGTGGTGGTGGAAAAGTTTGTATAGCAAAATCATTTATATTAAGTTCAGGTACTTATAATATAACTATTGGTATTGGTGGTAATTCTAAACCATATGAATCTCCTTTTAATGTAGATGGAAATGCTGGTGGTATTACAAATATAATAAAAACATCTCCTGAGACTACTATTTTATCAGCAATAGGTGGAGGTGGTGGTGGTAGTACTGATAACAATAATTTAGATGGAGGTTCAGGTGGAGGTGCTTCTGGACATGTTAATGATCGATCAGGAGGTACTGTTACTATACCGAGTATTACAAATAATAATGTATATTATTATGGAAATAAAGGAGGAGATGGAAAACATTTAAAAGGTGGTGGTGGAGGTGGCGGTGCTGGTAATGCTGGATTATCTTCTGATACATTAAATGGTGGTAATGGAGGAAATGGAATATTATCAACAATAACGGGACAAAATAAATATTATGGCGGAGGTGGAGGTGGTGCTTCTGGTGATGGTGGTAAAAGTGGAGGTATAGGAGGAAAAGGTGGTGGTGGAAATGGTGCTAATAGAACTGATATATTAAAAGGTTTAGATGGAGAAATGAATACCGGTGGAGGAGGTGGAGGAAGTTCAAAAGGAAAAAGTGGTGCTGGTGGTTCGGGAATAGTAATAATAAGAGTTAGAAAAGAAGATATTAATTATAAATTTAAATCATCAACAGAATTAAATAAAATAGAAGATAGAGATATTAGAATTATAAATGATGTTAAAAGTGAATTGAGAAAAAAAATAAATTTTTTTGAAAATAATGATATACCTTATAATAAATTTTCAATTCTTCCATTAGTAATATTAATTTTACTATTTTGGATTTTTATATTTTTATTTTTATTAAAATTTGTTCATCATTATTTCGCATATATATATTTATATATATTGATATGTATTATAATATTCCTATTATTATTTGGTTCATTATGGTTTTTATATAGTAATAATGATTTATAATAATAGATATAATGAGTGAATTATTATTTAGTTTTAAAGATTTAGTAAATACCGGTTCTTCTTCAAATAGTTTTTTTGATATAGGTTCAATATTATTAAATGATAGTTATTTAAGAGCTATTAGTCCAAAAAGATTTAATTTTTATGTTAAATTTGTGTCAGGTCTTGCTAATCCTGAAGCATTAGAACAATTTTTTTATAAAGTGAAAGATACAAGAAATTTGAAAGAAGAGTTAAATGAAAAGGCCAAAAAATTTAATAATATATTAAAAAAATTTTATGATAATTTAGATGAAAATGAAAGAACAAAGATAATAGGAAATATTAAAAAAACTCTTAAACAAAAATATAATTATAATGATGATACCATAGATAATATTATATCTACTATGAAAATGAGTGGTGGTGCTGATATATTAGATCAAATTGAAGATAAAATATTAAATGGAAGATTAAATAAAGGGAAACAACCTATTAGAGATTTTTTAACAAAAATTAAAAATGTTGCTCCTGATATGGATACTAAACCTATTGAAAGTGTTGAAGATTTAATTATTACAAGTGATGAAGAACCAAAATCAGAAACAACTCATATTGATTCGAAAGCTGAAATGATTAAAAAAATAAGACCGATTTATACAAAATATAAGGATAATATTAATCCAACTAATCTTGAAATAAAAATAATTGATAGAATTATATTTATAGCAACAACTTTTATTATTCGTTTTATAACACTTATGATAATAGAATGGGGATTATCAACAAATTTAATAAATAATTTTTATAGAGCATTTTTATATTATTGTCTAATTTATTTATTATTTTTTGTTTTTATTATTATGATTGTTAATGTAATAGTTCATTATCCATTAATGGAATTATATTCTAGTATGAAAATAATTGATATTCCAAATTTATTTTATTATTTCTATATTTATACAAATGGTTATATTAGATTATTAATTCATATTTTCATAATCTTATTATTACTTTTCATTCCTTATATTATAAATATTGATAAAATAAATTTTATAAAAAGTGAAGAAAAAAAGATTAATATTAGTTATGATTATGAAAAGAAAAAGAAAATTCTCGATTCAATTAGTATATTTTCTTTTATTATTTGGATATTAACGAGTATTATAGCATCTAAAAATTAAAATAATTAATTTAGATTGTATTTAATAATAGATGGATTTTTCAGGGAGAACAGATTTACTATTAGAAATAGTTAGAAATTTAACTGAAATTACTTATCCTGAATATGCTGATGATAATAATATAAAAGAAAAAATTTTTAAATATATTTATCATCTTAAAAAATTTAAAGAAAATCCCAGTAATATGACTTCATCTGAAATGAGATTATTAAGCAAATTACATCGTTTCTTTTATGGTAATTCTTTTAATTTTACTAATCCCGATGATAATATTCCCCATAAATCATCTATTTATGATAATTTTAAAAGTACTTATAATAAAATCGATACTATTATAAATGAAACTAATGATATTAATGCTGAATTATTAAAATCATTATTAAGTCTTATCTCTGTTTATTATGAACCTTCTAATAATAAAGATAATATTATCAATGAATATATCAATAATATTATTATTCCTATTATTAATTCTTATAAAGGTGTAAATATTACTAATGATAAAATTATTTTAACTAATGATAATGTTACTAATAAAATAGGTTCAGATATCAAAAAAATTATTAAAGAAGAAAAAAAAGAGGATTTAAAAAAACAAGAAGAAAAAGAGAAATTAGCTAAACAAGAAAGAAAAGAGGATTTAAAAAAACAAGAAGAAAAAGAGAAATTAGCTAAACAAGAAAGAAATGATGAATTAGAAAAAACAAGAAAACATGAATTAGAAAAATTAAAATTAACTAATCCAAATACTCAACAACAACAACTATTATCAGAACAACAACAAATGCCACTAATTTCAGAAGTAATAAAAACAGAAACTCCACCTACTATTACTACTACTTCTACTATAAATCCAATTCTTTCAGACGTATCTCCAAGTGATGACGTTGATGATGCTAAATTACAAAAAGATTTAACTAAATTAGCAAAAAAACCAGATATTACAAAATTAGATATAGATAATGAAGATTTAACATTAGATATTCAAAAAAAATTTATAACTGTAGAAAAAGATGATAAAAAAAATAATCAATTAAAAGAATATTTACAAGCATTATATTTACAATTAAATATTAATGAAAATGAAGTTGATTTTATTAATGAAATAATTAAATTAATAAATGATCTAAAACTTTTTGATGATTTAAATAATTTTACAAATGATAAAGATGAATATATAAAATATGTAATGAATATTATTAAAGAATATATAAATAAGTATGAAATAAATGATTTATTGGAAAATTATAATAAATCATTAGAAATTAATTCATCAACAACTATAATAGACAATACTAAATTTATTATTACATTATTATCATTATTTTATATAACAGATGAAAAAGAATGTAATTATATAATTCCAGATGATAAAGAAGGTATTTTGTCTTATAATTTAAAATTAATAAGTAAATTATTTAATTATCCAAATGATATTCATGATAAATTTTTACAAAATCAATTATTATTTTTATTTAAAGAATTAAATAAAAAACCTAGTTTATTTATAGATATAATTGAAAATTTAAGATTATTAATTGAATTAATTATTATAAAACGAGAAAAATTATTAGATATTAATTTTAAAGATAATTATAAAATAGATGAAAAAAATGATATATCAATAATATATAATAAAATAATTAATATATTAAGATTATTATCAATTAATAATGATTATAAAGAAATATATAATGATATTATTAAAAATCAAAATTATTATTTTGTTAATATTTTAATAAAACTAATACGTGATTATATTGAGAATAAAGGTGATGATGATATTAAAAATATTCAAAATATCATTAAATTATTAATAATTAATGAAAATGAAAAAATTGATAATAAATCTTTTATAAAAAAAATAATTAGTGATATTAAAACTGAATATAATACAAATATTAAAAAGGATAATGTTTTCAATATATTAAATTTTTTAGAAAAAATAATTCTTAACAAATTTAAAATTAATTTTAATAGAATTTTTAAAGATGAAAAAAAGAATATTATAAATGAAGAAACTATAATTCGTAAATTATGTAATAAAGAATATAATTTAGATACAATTATAAATAAATTTCCTTTAAAAGATTTAATTAAATTTAAAAAAATATATGATGATAATTTTAATATTAAAGAAATATTTTATAAAAAATCTTTAATAACACGTGAAGAAGTAATTTTAAATGATTATTATTTTAAAGAATTAAAAGAATTTGATTGTAATTTTAAAGTATTTAGTAGAGATAATCAAGAATATTTATTAAAAGATATCATATATATATCATCTGAAAATTATAAATTACATATTATATATGAAAAAAATAATGATTATATTGAATATATTGACATTTTAATTAATTATTTCAAAAAATATGATACTAAAAATGATACTATGATTAAAAGTGTTTTAAAAAATATAATTGGTATTGATATTGATAATGATAATATTGAAAATTTTAATAAATTTCGTGATTATTGTAAAAATATTAATTATAATAAATATGATAAATTTTTTTATGATAATTGGTTCGAAGAAAAGAAGTATTCAAAATATAATATGTATAAATCATTAAATTATATTTATAAATTTTATATATATAAACATAGAGATGATTTAATAAGAACAGAAATAATAAAAAAAATATCTGAATTTTTTCAACCAAAATTTTATATTAAAACAGATATGAAATTAGGAACAGCAAAACCATTTACATTCGAAGATTTTAAAACAAAATATATACCTGATAATAGTTTAGATTTACAAGTTAAATATCAAATTAAAGAAAATATAAATGATGAATTTGAATCAATAATAAATTTTTTAGATTTTAAAAATATAGAAATTAATAAAGAGAGTAAAGATATACTTTATATAAAAAAACAAGATTTTAAAGATCATACTGGTAAAATGTATAATAAAAAAGATTTTTTACAAAAAATATTAAATGAGAATAAAGATAAAATTGATTTAAATGAAGAGATAACTATTGTATATTTATATTATTTTGATAAAAAAGACAATTATTATTATAAATATTATAATATACACTTAAAAGATTTACTGACATTTAGAAGTTTAAATTTTCCAAATTATTTTTCATATAATTATAATGAAAAACCAAAATATTATTTACAAAATGCGAAAGAACCATTATATAATTTTTTATTTAATTTTTTTAGATTGAAAGATACTGGATTATATGATGATATATTAGAAAAAGATTTTGATTATAAAGATATAGAAGAGGAAGAAGAGGAAGAAAAAGTAGATGGTGGTTTTTTTAATAAAGATAATAAAATATTAATAGAAGAAATAACCAAATATTATAATGAATTAATTAAAGATGATACAAAAAAAATTCCTAAAATATTAACAAATTATGAAATAATAAATAATGATGGTTTTGTTAAGGAAAAAATACAATTTGATGAAGAAATAAAAAAAGCAATAGCATCAGCAGAAAAAGCAAAAGCATCAGCAGATAAAGCAAAAGCATCTGTACAAAAAGCCAAAAATGAATTAACAAAAACAGAGAAATATCAATATATAGATCATGAACTTAATACAAATACAACTACCGGTAAAACAGCAATAGTAGCAAATAATATTAATACAATATTTACAAAAATAGAAAGAATAAATGTAAAACAAGCAAATAACGAAGTTACAAAAGCAAAAACAGAACTAAAATACGCAGAGACATATCTTAAAGAAGCAACAAAAGCAAAAACAGAAGCGGAAAAAGAAGCAAAAAAAGCAAAAGAAGCAAAAGAAGCAACAAAAGCAAAAAAAGCAGCAACAAAAGCAGAAGAAGCAGCAACAAAAGCATAAGAAGCAGCAACAAAAGCAGAAGAAGCAGCAACAAAAGCAGAAGAAGCAGCAAAAGCAAAAAAAGCAGAAGAAGCAGAAGAAGCAGCAAAAGCAAAAAAAGCAGAAGAAGCAGTAATAAAAGCAGAAGAAGCAGCAAAAGCAAAAAAAGCAGAAGAAGCAGAAGAAGCGGCAACAAAAGCAGAAGAAGCAGCAAAAGCAAAAAAAGCAGAAGAAGCAGTAATAAAAGCAAAAAAAGCAGAAGAAGCAGAAGAAGCAGCAACAGTAGCAGAAGAAGCAGCAGAAACAGCAAAAGCAAAAGAAGAAGAAGCAAGAAACGCAGCAGAAAAAGCAATATACGCAAATGCTTTCGCAGTAACACCAGAAGCTACAGAAGAAATAAAACTAAAAAATGCACTAGAAGCAAGAAACCAAGCAAAAAAAGCAAAAGCAGCAGCAGAAGCAGCAAGAAACGCAGCAGAAAAAGCATTAAAAGTAGTAGCATCAATAGCAACTGTAGCAAAAAAAACAGAAATATTTAAAAAAGCCAAAGAAGCAGCAGAAGCAGCAAAAGTAGCAGCAGAAGCAGCAACAGTAGCAGAAAAAGTAGCAGCAGAAGCAGCGGCAGAATCAGCAACAGTAGCAGAAAAAGTAGCAACAATCGATGCATTAATATCCGCAATAAATAAGATATTAAAAATAAAACTACTTAATGATTGTGTAAAACAAGAAAAAAAAGAAATAGAAGAAACCAAAAAAGATGATGTAAATGCAGATGAACTCGAAATTACACAAAATATAAATAAAGCAATTGATACGGTTAATAATATTTTTATTAATATAAATATAAATAATATAATAAATTATAATATCAATGTTAATAATAATATAGAACAAATTGATATAGAACAAATTGATATAGAACAAATTGATATAAAAAACTTAAAAAAAAAATTAAATACATTAATAAAATATTATGAATTACTTCATCAATTTTATTATAATCTAAAAATATATTATAATCAAAATATTGTAAGTGAAAAAGTTTTAACTATTGTTGATGAATTAAAAAATATAGAAACAAAATTACAAAAATTACAAAAATTACAAATAATAGAATTGATTGAAAATTTAAAAAAAAAAGTGGGACAAAAAGGTATGAGTATAGTATTACAAAATATAACAAAAAAAAGAGAAAACGCAACATGTATAATTAATATATTTGATGAAGGTGAAGATGAAGATTTAGATTTAGATGATACTGATACAAAAGAGGAATCAGTAATAGGAGGTAATTCTAAGAATATAATAGAATTAGAAGATGTATTTAAATTATATTATAATAGTGATGAGATAATAACAAATATTTATAAATTATATTTTATAATAAATATATATGGATATTATTATAGAGATAATGTTGAAAAATATGAATTAATAGAAAATTTATTGGAAATAATTAAAATAGATGTATATAATAATGATATAATAGAAACAATAAAGACAATAACAACAAATATATATAAACATTCAATAAAAATTTATGAGAAATATATAAGATTTTTTGATAAAACAGATAGAATTATTAAGAATTTTTGTCAAACACAAGAATTAATTTATAAATATTTAAATATGAATTTTATATATGATTTTTATAAAAATTATAAGAAAAAAGATATTAATATTTTAATAAATATAAATGGAGTTATATTACAAATAAATAAATCATTAGATGAAATTAATAAGGAAATAGATGTAATATTCATAAATGGTGAATGTTTATTTCCTAAATCATCATATATAATAAATATGAATATATATGATAATGAAATCGATAATTTTATTCATTTTATATATGATTTTACAAAAAATCAATCATCAATAATATTAAAAAATATAAATGATGTAAATGCTTTTATAGTTTTACAATTATTATCAAATGAAAATGAAAAAATAAATCTTAAAATAAATGACGAGGACTTTATAATAAATAATATTAATAATCATCCATATAAATTACATATGACAGATAATTTTAATATAGAAATAAAATTAAATAAAATTCAATTTGAATTATATAAAAAAATATTTCAAATGGATAATATAAATAGTTTATTAGGAATACTTGGAAAAGATTATTATTATCTCGATTTTAATATAAATAATAAATCTAATTTTAAATTTTATTTAAATTATGAAATAATTCCATTTATCTCATATTTAAATATAGATGATAATTATAAAAGAACGATTATTAATTATAATTCATATAAACCTATGATGATAGATGAATTAAAAGATTTATCAATATTATCATATGAAAATAATTCAATGATATTTTTAATAAATTATGGAATATTATTAAGTTCAACATTATTATCACAAATAAATATAAAAAATTTTATATCATTAATATATATATATTTTACTATTAAAAATAATACAAAAAAATATTTAAAATTATATAATTATAATGGTGATGATTTAACTATAATTATATATAGAGATTATATAAAATCAATTAACATTATTAATTTTTTTTCGACAATATTATTTCAAATGAGAATAAAATTAAATTTAAATATGGATATAAAGAATTTTATAAAAAAGGTTATAAATTTTAAAGAAAATAGTTTTATAAAAACGTCAATAAATATAGATGTTAATTTTATTCAAACATTATTTAATTTAAAATCATTTAAAACAAATAAAAAATTTATAGAAGATTTCTATTTATCATTTTTGCTTATTTATAAAAATTGTATGAAAAAATATATTAATAATGAAACTATAAAAATGTTTCATATATTTATAATACCTTGTTTAAGATATTTTCATAATAAAATTAATGTTATAGAAATTGAAAATGAAATTTTAGATATTAAAGCAATGGAATATATTAAATTAATTGGAGATATTAAAGGAGGTGAAGGAGAACAAATTAGTACAGTTAAAATAGAAAAACCAGAAAATATAAATGAAATAAATATAGATAAAGTTAAAAATGAATTAAAAGAAAATCAATTAGTATCAACAACAAAATTAAGTGATAATACAAAAGAAATATTAAAATTATTAGAAGATTTTAATTTATTTAATATTGAATTTAATAAATTAGATATACAAGAATTAATTAATGATTTTAAAAAAAGTTTAGAATTTTATTTAATAGATAATATATATATATCTTCGAATAATACAAAAGCATTATTTAAAGATTATAAAGAAACAGCAAATAAAAAAGATATATTAAATGATTTATCATCAATAATAAGTAAAATTTTATATAATAAAAGAAATTTAGAAGAAATAAAAAAACAATATTCATATAATTTAAAAGATAAAGATAATGAATTAAATGAAAAATGTCAAAATTTAAATAAATTAATAAATTTAATTGAAAAAATTAAAACAAGTTTAAAAGATGAAAATAAAGGTATTAAAAAATATAAAGATAATAGTATAGAAGTTGCTAATTTATTTGTTATATTTAATCCTGATGATGATAATGGAACTTCCTTAATAGATAAAATAGAAGAATATATTAATTATTATAAGAAAAAGATTGATAAATTTTTAGTTATAACTGGTGATTATATTCAAAAATATGAATTATTACTTGCTGATATAAAAAAACATGAAACTAGAGCAACAGAATATTTTAATAAAGAAGAAACAAATATGTTAAATTTAGAATTAGAACAAAAAAATAAAAATAAACAAACTATTTCTAAATTAGAAGAAAAATTAAATAAAATAGAAAAAGATATTGAAAAAGTTAAAACCCAAATTGAGAATAAAATAACTTTAATGGATAATGATAAAACTAGTGAAACAGATAAACAAAAACATGAATCTATGATAAAGGAATTTAAAATAGAACTTACAAATTTAGTAACAGAAAAAACAAAAATTGAAAATGATATATTAAAATTATCAGGAAATGAAAAAAAAGGAGGAGGAGGAGTAGGAGTACAAGTAGATAAAATAGAACAAGATGATCCTAATATAAAAAAATTATTTGATATTGATTTTTCAACAAAAGAAAAAGATGAAAAACTCAATTATGAACAAAGGAAGAATGATATAAAAAAGAAATTTGAAAATATTAAAAAAGATTTTAGAAAATTAAAAGTATCGACATATATTCCAAATAGTGTTAATAAAGATATGATAATAGAGAAATTTATTAATAAAAAAGGTGATACATTATTTGAACAAATTTTAAATAATTATACAAATGATGTAAAAGAAAAAAATATAGATATCGCAAAATTAAATTTTTATGATAATGTAGAAAATAATAATCTCGATCCAATAAAAGAACTTGAAATAACTTTTATTGATAAATTAATATTTGCTTTTTTAACTATTTTTTTAAGATATGGTGGATTATATATGACATATAGATTTATTGATAATAATTTAGTAAAATCAATAAAAGAAGCAATAATATATTATTCTATAAGTTATATAGCAATATTATTTACATTTGTATTAATAGTAAATATTGATTTATTTAGATTAAGAATAATATTTAATTATTGTAATTTACATATAAATTCAGGTGGAATTCTTTCACATATGATTATAATACTTATAATAGGATATATAATATATTTATTAATAATTAATATGGATAATGTAGCAATACCAACATATTTATCAAAAAATGAGAAGATAAAATTAAAAAAGAAATTAGATATATTATCAATGATAGTAATAATATTTATATTAATATTTATTTTAATAATTTAGAATAATATTTAAATAATAATGAGAATTGATAATTATAATTAAATAATTTGGCATCAATAAAATCTTTATATTCAAGATTATCAGGAGAAATAATTAATTTATCATTTATAATATCTAAAATTTTATTATCTTTTGTAGAACCATCTTTCATAATTATTTTTATTTTATCATTTTTATTAAATAAATGAATATTATCTATTTTAAGAATATAATAATCTTCATTTTTATCATATATTACATTATAAATAGTTGAATAATAATCATCAAAATCGATAATTTTATTTAAAAAATCATAAATTGTAATAGTCCATTTATTATTATTAAGATTAATTTCATTATAATTTTCTGTAATAGGTTTCCATATATCCCATTTATTTTGAAAAAAAGGTATATATGTATAATTATTATTTTTAAATCCATCATTTATAGATAAAATTATATAAGGTGTTTCATTTTTAATAATAGATGGAATACATAAACAACAAGGATAAATTGAATTTAATTTAATATCAATAGATGGTGTAATTTTGAAATTATTTTTAATAGTATTAATAATAAATGTTTTATATACAATTTTTTTATCTTCATTAGTAATTTGAATTTGTGGAATTATAATATCATCTTTTGAAATAGATGATGAAATTGGTTGAGATGTAGAAACAGATGATAATTTATCAATATTATTTCTTAAATTTTCTAATTCTTTAACCCTACTATCAATATCAGTTTTAATAGGTTGAGAGAAAATTTGATTTATTTTTTTTAAAATTTCTTTATTTAATTCATTAGTGGGAGTTTGATTATTTTTATAAATAGTATTATAAATACTTAAAAAATCATCTTTTGAATATTGATTAATTTTAAATTTATCATTTATCATTTTTAATGATATATTATATAATTCATCGATATTCATTTAATATTATTTTTTTGATTTTATTTTAAGTGATTTTATATTTGGTCTAAATAATTTATTTCTTAATTGTTTCATTATATCATCCTTATAACCCTCAAATTTAACTATTTCATTAAAATCAGCATCTCCATTTTTTCTTAATATCGAAATCCATCTTGTTTGAAATGCTATTGAAAATACTCCACATTCTGTATTACTAAATTGATGTCTAATATTATTTATTTGAATATTAAATGGTTTTTTAAATAATTCTTCTGCTTGTCTCTTAATATCATCAAAAACAGGTTTAAGGTCATTTGGAATTTTTCCTGTGGTACTATCATAATAATATCCACCATATGATTTTAAAGAAGGATTAAGAACAAAAAAAGACGATGTCCAATGTGTTCCGGGTTCATTTGATCTCGATAAATTTGTTATAAATCCAATAAATGAAATATTAGGATATTTACTAAGAATATTTTTGAGATTTATTGGATTTTTGGGAATACCAAAATCTATCGAAAATACTCCTATAAATTTATATTTATATTCTGGTGTATTTTCATATTGAATTAAACATTTTTCAATATCAAAATTAGATAACCATTCGATAGGATTATTAACCCATTCTTCCGGTTGAGAGGGTCTTAAATCTTTTTTTTCAATTGGTTTAAGAATATTAATAATATTCGGTTTATTAATTTTTAAAGCAATATATTTGAGAATATCAATCCAACTCCAATAAGTATTATCAATATTAAGATATGATTTAAATTTCTCATTTATTTTATCGAATAATTCTTGGGGTTCTTGTGATATATCATATATAATTTTATCAAGTGGTAAAAGATAATTCCACACTTTTATGATAGTGATTAATGAATTTTTTGTATAACAAATTTTATTATTATGTGTAATAGCAATAGGACTACAATACTCTAAATCCATTATTTTTCTATAAATATGACATTTAAAAATAAAAAATGATTAATATATTAATATTTAAAAGTAATATAATGACAGCAATAGGAGAATTAAGAACCTTTTTGGATAAATTTAAAAGTGATAAAGGAAAACCATTTTCTAATACAAGTATGGGTATCCCAAAGGTTTCTGTTAATATTCCTGCTGATTGTTATGATACTTTCTTAAATTTATATGAATTGGCGATAACTAATGGAGTTGAATTACATTTAACAGAAAAACCATTAGATCCGAGTCCAATTCGTGTAGATTTAGATTTTCGTTTTAGTCCAGATATAAATAATGAAGGTATATCAAAAATTACACGAAAATATGAAGACAAAAATATATTAACTATTATAGATTATTATTTTAAAATTATTAATACCTATTTAGAAGTTTCCGATGAACAAAATATCGCATATATCATGGAAAAACCAAATCCAAGCGAATTTCGTGGAAAAATTAAAGATGGTATTCATATTGTTTTTCCTCATATAATTGTAAATAATAATATTCAACATTTTATTAGAACAAAAATTTTAGAAAAAGGTATTGATATATTTAATATTCCCGATATTTGTTCTTTATATGAAGATATCGTCGATAAAGCTATTATTAGTGCTAATTGTTGGTTATTATATGGAAGTACAAAACCTGATAATAATGCTTATAGAGTATCAAAAATTTATAAATATAATAAAGAAGAACAAAAAACATATCTAAATGAATATGAAATTAACGCAAAAGATGAAATTGATTTTATTAGATTATTTTCAATGAGAAAAATTAATGTAAAAGAAAATGAATTGAGAAACGAAAATAAAAATGATATTAATGAATATATTCGTCATATTTTACCTATGATGGATAAGAAAAAAAAAGAAAAATTAGATAGTAATATCATTTCTAATAAAATTTTGAATATGGTAAAAAATTTCACTAATGATGATGAATATATTCTCGCAAAAGAATTAGTTAGCGAATGTTTATCACATTCAAGAGCAGATAAATATGATGATTGGATTAATCTTGGTTGGACTTTGCGAAATATTGATTATCGTTTATTAAATACATGGATTGAATTTTCAAAAATTAGCAGTAGTTATATGGAAGGCGAATGCCAACAATTATGGAATAAAATGAAAAAAGAAAATCTAGGTATGGGAACTTTACGATGGTGGGCAAAAGAAGATAATCTTCAAAAATATCTAGAAATTATTAATAATCAAGTTTTACCTTTAATTGATATCGCTATCACAAGTAATGGCACTCATTATGATGTTGCGAAAGTAGTTCAAGGAATTTATAAAGGTGAATATAAAGCAGTTAGTGGAAATATTTGGTTTAAATATGATAAAGATAAACATAGATGGATTAAAACAAAAGAAGGTCTAAAATTAAAAAAAGAATTAAGTGAAGAAATTTGTAAGAAATTTCTTGATAGAGCATCTTATTATAATCAAAAAGTAGCATTATCAAATGATGAAGGTGAAAAAGAATTATTAAATAAAAAAAGTGCTAGTGCTATGAAAATCGCTTTTCAATTGAAAAATACAAGTTATAAAGAAAGTATTATGAAAGAATGTAAATGTTTATTTGTTGATGAAAAATTCGAAGAATTATTAGATAGTAAATCTCATTTAATTGGATTTGAAAATGGAGTATATGATTTAAAACTTCATATATTTCGTGAAGGAATGCCAGAAGATTTTATATCATTCGAAACCCGTAAATATTTTACACCTTTCGATGAAACTTGTGATGAAGCAATTGAAATTAATGATTTCTTTTCAAAATTATTCGTAAGTGAAGCAGTTAGAAATTATGTTCTTGATATTCTCGCATGTGCTATTGATGGTAGTATTATTCAAGAAAGGTTCTATATTTTTATAGGAGAAGGTAGTAATGGAAAATCAAGATTATTAGATTTAATTCAAAAATCTATTGGAGATTATTATTCTACTCTTCCTATTTCTTTATTAACTCAAAAAAGAGCAAGTTCAAATAGTGCTCAAAGTGAATTAGAAAGAACAAAAGGGAGACGTTTTGCCATATTATCAGAACCAAGTGAAGAAGATAAATTAAATATTGGTTTAATGAAAGAATTATCTGGTAATGATAGAATTTTAGTAAGAGGTTTATTTAAAGAACCTATTGAATTTAAACCACAATTTAAAATGATATTAGCATGTAATCATTTACCAGAGGTAACTGCTAACGATTTTTCAGTTTGGCGGCGTATCAGAATAATAAATTTTCTGAGTAAATTTTGCGAAAATCCAAACCCAGAAAAAAAGAATGAATTTCCTATGGATTTAGAATTAAATGATAAAATAGATAAGTTTTCAGATGTTTTCTTATCTATGTTAATTCATAGACATAAAAATATAAATCCTATTAAAATTATAGAACCTCGTGAAGTTATTAATTCAACAAATAATTACAGAGATAATAATGATTTAATAGGACAATATATTAATGAAAATATTATGGTAGATAAAGATTGTAAAGAAGGAATTAAAGTTATGGAATTATATACAGATTTCAAATTATGGTTAGCAAATGACAATAATTCTAAAAATAAAAAGATTGATAGAAATCAATTTAGATCATATTTCGAGAAAATTTATGGAATTTATAATCAATCAAAAGGATGGAT